>Ga0335074_10000391_pt1 | contig 64640 bp, 60 predicted proteins | sample Lox_Sample_23_FD_206715 | JGI IMG/M metagenome (GOLD analysis project Ga0335074, IMG submission 206715) | Soil microbial communities from Loxahatchee National Wildlife Refuge, Florida, United States - Lox_Sample_2.3 | ecosystem: Environmental > Terrestrial > Soil > Wetlands | place: USA...
GTGCCGGGATCGCGACAGCAGGCGAACACCGTCGCGCCTTCTTCGGCATATTGCTTCACGAATTCAAGGCCCAGTCCGCGACTGGCGCCGGTCACGAGCACGTTCATGGTTCTTCCTTTCCGAAGCCGCCACCGCCGGGCGTGGCAATCAACAATTCGTCGCCCGCCTCGACCGCGATCTCGTCGCGGCCTTTGAGCGCGACCGTTTCGCCGTCCGCGCGGATGACCATGTTAGCGCCGGGCAGGGCATCTTCGCCACCATGGAGTCCGAAGGGCGCGGTCTCGCGCCGCATGGAGAGCAGCGCCAGCGACATGGCTTCGCGGAAGCGGATGCGACGAAGTACGCCGTCTCCGCCGTGGAATTTTCCGCCGCCGCCCGATCCGTGCCGCACCGAGAATTCCTGCAGCAATACGGGATAGCGCGTCTCCAGCACTTCGGGATCGGTCAGCCGCGAATTCGTCATATGCGTGTGTATGGCGGACTGGCCGTCGAAGCCGTCGCCCGCGCCGGCACCGCCGCAGATGGTTTCGTAATATTGGTGGCGCGCATTGCCAAAGGTAAGGTTGTTCATCGTGCCCTGCGCCGCGGCCATGACGCCCAGCGCGCCGAACAGCGTATCGACAACGGCCTGGCTTGTTTCGACATTGCCGCCGGCCACAGCGGCGGGTGGGCGCGGCGAGAGCAGCGATCCGTCCGGCACGAGAATCTCGAGCGGACGCAGGCAGCCCGCATTCATCGGAATGTCGCTGTCGACGAGGCAGCGGAAGACATAGAGCGCGGCGGCTTTGGTGACCGAACGCGGCGCATTCAGATTGTTCGGCTGCTGCTCGCTCGTACCTTCGAAATCGATGGTCGCTGCACGCGCATCCTGGTCGACAGTGATCTTCACGCGGATGACGGCGCCGCCGTCCATCTCCATTTCGAATGCGCCGTCCTTCAGCCGGCCGATGACGCGGCGGACTTCTTCTTCCGCATTGTCCTGCACATGGTGCATATAGGCCGTAACGGTTTCGGCGCCGTGAAGCTCGACGACACGGCGCAGTTCCTCCGCGCCCTTGTGGCAGGCGGCGGCCTGCGCTTTCAGGTCGGCGATGTTCTGGTCCGGATTGCGCGCGGGATGAAGGCCCGCGCCCAGCACGCGGCGCATGGCGTCCTCATCGAAATGGCCGTCATGGATCATCGTAAGGCCGTCGAAGAGCGCGCCTTCCTGCGCGATGTCGCTCGAAAAGGCCGGCATCGATCCCGGCGTGATGCCGCCGATGTCGGCGTGGTGGCCGCGCGCGGCGGTAAAGAAACGGATCTCGTTGCCGACGAAGACGGGCGCCACCACGGTGATGTCGGGCAAGTGCGTGCCGCCGTCATAAGGCGCGTTGGTGACGAAGGCGTCGCCCGGCCTCATGTGCGGATGCTTGTGCATTACGGCCGTGACGCAATCGCCCATCGAGCCCAGATGCACCGGCATGTGCGGCGCATTAGCGACGAGCCCGCCTTCCGCATCGAAAATCGCGCACGAGAAATCGAGCCGCTCCTTGATGTTCACGGAGGAGGCCGTGTTCTGCAGCGTGGCGCCCATCTCTTCGGCGATCGCCATGAAGAGATTGGCGAAGACTTCGAGAAGAACGGGATCGACGGGGGCCGCCGCGGAGCGGCCCGCTTGGTGCGCGATGTCGGCCATGCTCGTTGACGCTGCATTGTGCGTCAGCACGATGGCACGCGCATCGGTGAGCATGGCGGCCCAGCCGGGCTCGAGCACGATCGTCTGATGCGGCTCGATGAGAAGCGCCGGCCCCGGAATCGTCTCGCGGGCTGGAAGGGCATCGACATGATGGATGGCGGCTCTGTGCCAGCCGCCTTGCGAATAGAACCGCGTTTCGCGGGCGGTGGACGAGGCGCGCGCGTGATGCTCCGATTTGCGGCGGCCGGCGGCGGCGGCGGCGCTGGCCGCTTCCACTTCCAGCGATTCCACGATGAGCGGCTTGCCTTCGAGGCCGAAGCCATAGAGCCGTGCATGGGTTTCGGCGAAGGCGCGGGTCATCGCGTCATACGAAGACAGCACAATCGGCAAAGTCGTGTCGCTGCCTTCGTAGCGGATATGGGCGAGCGCCTTTGTCTCTGCGGCCACACCGCCCTGGGCCGCGATGTCTTCGGCCGCTTCGCGCGCCAGGTCGTCCGCCATCTCTTTCAGCGTGTCGACGAGATGCGGCTCGAGGCGATGCAGCACCGCGCGCTGGCGCAGCGCCCGCAAGGCGGCGAGCTTCATGCCGTAAGCGGAGAGGACGCCCGAGAACGGATGAATGAAAATGCGCGTCATGCCGAGCGCGTCGGCCACGAGACAGGCATGCTGGCCGCCTGCGCCGCCGAAGCAGTTGAGCACGTAGCGGCGGCAGTCATAACCCTTGGCGACCGAGATGCGTTTGATGGCGTTCGCCATGTTTTCGACCGCAATGCGAATGAAGCCGTCTGCAATCGCCTCCGGCGCATCACCCAGTTCGTGCGCGAGGGCTGCGAAACCTTCGCGCACGGCCTGCTCGTCGAGCGGTTCGTCAGCGTTGGGACCGAAGAGGTGCGGGAAGAATTCGCCGCGCAATTTCCCGACCATCACATTCGCATCGGTGACGGCCAACGGCCCGCCGCGACGGTAGCAGGTGGGGCCGGGATCGGCGCCGGCGGAATCCGGTCCCACGCGAAAACGCGCGCCGTCGTAATGCAGGATCGAGCCGCCGCCCGCCGCCACGGTGTGGATCGCCATCATGGGCACGCGCAGGCGCACGCCGGCCACTTCCGCTTCGTAGACGCGCTCGAAGGTGCCGTCGAAGCGCGAGACGTCGGTGGAGGTGCCGCCCATGTCGAAGCCGATCACGTGATCGAAGCCCGCCTCGCGCGCCGTCTCCGCCATGCCGACCACGCCGCCCGCCGGGCCCGAAACGATCGCATCCTTGCCGCGGAAGAATTCCGGCGCCGCAAGCCCGCCGTTCGACGTCATGAAGAACAATCGCGGGCCGCCGCCCAGCGCACCCGCAATGCGGTTCGCATAGCGCGACAGCACCGGCGAGAGGTAAGCGTCGGCGACCGTGGTGTCGCCGCGGCCCACATATTTCATCAGCGGCACGGTCTGGTGGCTGACGGAGATCTGCGTGAAACCCGCCTCGCGGGCGAGCTCGGCCGCCCGCGCTTCATGCGTCGGGTAGCGATAGCCGTGCAGGAAGACGATGGCGCACGCCGAAAATCCCTGCGCGCGCGCCGCTTCGAGATCGCGGCGCAATTCCTCTTCATCGAGCGACCGCAACACTTCGCCCGACGCGCCGACGCGCTCGTCGGCCTCGATCACGCCGGTGTAGAGCATGTCCGGCAGCTCGATCTTGAGCGCGAAGAGTTTCGGCCGGTTCTGGTAGCCGATGCGAAGCTGATCCTTAAATCCGCGCGTGGTGATCAGCACGACGCGCTCGCCCTTGCGCTCGAGCAATGCGTTGGTTGCAACCGTGGTACCCATGCGCAATTCGGCGACGCCCGCAGGCGGGATCGCGCCGCCGCTTTCGATGCCGAGACAACGCCGGATCGCTTCCAGCGCCGCGTCGTCATAGCGCGGATCCTGGCTCAGCAGCTTGAAGCTTTGTAGGGCGCCGTCCGGCGATTCGGCCACGACATCGGTAAACGTACCGCCGCGGTCGATGTAAAACCGCCAGGCGTCGCGCGCCAACATTTTGTCGGAAAAAGTGTCTGGCTCTGTCATCGCAATTCCGCGGAGATTGTCCTAATGCTTCGCCCCATGTCCATCTGGGGAAAATTGGGCGGTGCCGCCGCGGGGTTTCTCTTCGGCGGCGGGCCGATCGGCGCGATCGCAGGCGCGGTCGCGGGCCATGTGCTGTTCGACCGCGAGGAGGAGGGCGCAGGCGTCGCCTTCACCATCGCCGTCATCGGCCTCGGCGCCAAGATGGCGAAAGCGGACGGCGTCGTCACCGACGAAGAAATCGAAGCCTTCGAACGCATCTTCCGCGTACCCCCGGGCGAAGCGGCCAATGTGCGCCGCGTCTTCAATCTCGCCCGCCAGGACACGGCCGGCTACGAGGTCTATGCCGCGCAGATCGCACGCGCCTTCCGCGACAATCCGGCCGTCCTGGAAGACATCCTCGACGGCCTGTTCGAGATCGCGAAGGCCGACGGCGTGCTCCATCCGGGCGAACAACTGTTCCTGGAACGCGTGGCCGAGATTTTCGGCTTCGCGCCCAACGAATTCCGCCGCATCCGCGCCACGCATTTCGGCCCCGACGCGGCCGATCCCTATGCCGTCCTGGGTGTCGACTACAATGCCAGCGAGACCGAGATCAAACGCACCTACCGCATGCTGGTGCGCGAGAACCATCCCGACAGCCTGATCGCGCGCGGCGTGCCGGAGGAATTCGTCCTCCTCGCCACCGACAAGCTCGCGGCGATCAATGCGGCCTACGAGAAGATCCTCGAAGAACGCGGCATCGGCGTCTAGGCGATGTGGAGAGAATTTTAGCGCAGAGGACGCAGGGGTTGCGCGGTGGACGCGGTGGACGCCCTTGCCGGCTGGGTTGCGCGAAGCGCAAGAAAAATTATTACAGGGAGACGGTGAGGCAATGAGGGACTGCATATCTCACCCTCTTACCGTGAAAGTTTCTTTTTGCGCTTCGCGCGATCTGGCCGGAAAGACGCGCGGGCCTGCGTCCACTGCGCAACCCCTGCGTCCTCCGCGCTGGAATCTTTCTTCAGATCGCGTTTCGGACCCAGGGATGGCGAAGCTCGATGTAGACCTCCTGCGACGGCGGCGGGAAATCGGCATCGGCGAAGCCGCCGTAAGCGACCGCGATCTCGTCGCGTTTGCGCGCCGGCTCCCAGAAGACGCTCGAACCGCAATGCGGGCAGAAGTGGAACGTCACGCCGTGGCCGCTGTCGGATTTGCGCGCGTGGCTCGCGAAGCGGCCCTCCATTGTCACCCTCTCGCGGGCGAAGAAGACGGCGATGCCGAAGGCGCTGCCGGTCCGCTTCTGGCATTGGCTGCAATGGCATAGCGAGACGCTTCGGGGCTCGCCGCTGCATACGGCTTTGAGCTGCCCGCAGGCGCAGGATGCGGTCCTTGTCGTCATGAGAGGCCCTCCGCGCGGGAAGTCTGCCCGGGCGGGCTGCGATATTCAAATGGGGCGTCGACACGATGACGTCGGAGCGCGGGCATCTTGCCTTTTTTGAGCGTCGACAGGAGATGCGGGCTGGAAGCCCGCGCTCCGACGTGACACGTATTGGCTTTAAAGCTCGGACTTCGATGCCGGGCATGCGACGCAGAATGGCCAAAAAGAAACGACAACGCCTGCCGCTTCTCTACATCGCGCTCGGCGCCGTCGCGTTCGTGGCGGCGCTCAACTACATCTTCGGCTCGCCGATCCAGAAATGGTTCGCCGATCCGGCCAACAGCGATGAACCGCTCATCTGGGCCGTGCTGCTGATGCTGGTCGTGGCGATCGCGCCGTTCGTGATCCTCATCAATCTCGGCGAGGACGGGAAGGAGAAGTGACGCCGGTGGGCGCAATGGCAGGCCCGCCCTGCTATCAGGGGTAATAACAGGGCGGCATTTTTCCGGCGCCCGGCGGAAGACACGGGAAAGTGCGGCGGCGCAAGGCTTTCCCGCAAACGGCAGCGCGTCGGTGTGTCGAAAAACAGGGCCGCGCAGGGTGAAATATGTCCGTATACGTCCTTTCGGCGGCGTCTCGGCGGCGCATGGTTCGACCGCGCAGCCGCACGCGCGGGCCGAAGCCACCCGGGGGTTCGTGATTCACACTGTCAAAGAGCGCGCACGGTGCTGCAGCATCGCACGAACGCAAAGGATCGCACGCCGCGCCTCCATCCGGTGAGGGAAAGGTTCGGCAACATGTTGCCGGAAATTGGAAACATGCAGAAAGCGCATGGCTCGACGGGGCATCCCCATCGTTCACGACAAAATCTGCCACCAGCACAAGACGCTTCGCGTGTCTCCGGCGATGGCTGCGAGCCTGACGGACGAATTGCTCTCCATGGAGCATCTGTGCACGATCATGGACGCGGCGAGCCCGGCGAAGAAGCGCGGGGCGTACAAACAACGGGCGGCCTAAGTGCTTACCGGATGGCGATACGACATCTTCCTCGCGATTTGGATATGCGGCGTTGTTTCTTGGTGCGTCGCGCTGATCCCGTTCCTGCGCGTCTCGTGGGAATTGAGGCGAGCGAGCCGCAACGGCGAATTCGCCCAAGTTCCTCTGACCCGTTTTGATTCTCTGAGAGCGATCTTTGTCAGAAACGCGCTGCCCCGTGTCGAACGTAGCAGGCGAGTGCTGGCGTGGGCGCTCCTTACCTTTATGTGCTGTTGGGCTCTTGGAATGGGGTTCGGACTCCTAGTCGGTCTGCACCGCTGAAATTTCAAACTGAGACACTACCTTGGGCTTGACTCCCATCAAGGAATCATCAAATAATCATCCATAGGATGCCCTGTGGGAGGTTGATCATGGGCAAATTGGATATCGGCGTGGGCGATGAATTTCCGGTGGACGAACCGCCGCCGCCCTCGCAGGAAACCGAAGACGCCGTCCGCGCCGCCCGCGAGGAATGGCAGCGACAGAAGGAAGAGTGGCGCCAGCGCAAAGAGGAATGGCGCCGGCAGCGGCACGCCTTCAAGGAAGACATGCGCACGCGCGGCCGCGCCTTCAAGGCGGACGTCCGCAAAAGCTTTTATGAGAATTTCGGCGACCGGCCCGGCCGGATCGGCGGCGGATTGGCGGCACGCTTTCTGATCGTCCTCGGCGCCATCGCGCTCACCATCGCGCTCTTGCCGTTCCTCTTCATGTTCGGCTTCCTGGCGCTGGCAGCCGTCCTGTTCTTCGTAGCGTTGACGCGCGGCAGGTCCGGGGACTATCCGCCCGGCCGTCCCAGCGCATAAAGAGAGTTCACCATGCACAGACATCACGGTCGCGGGCGTTACCGCGGCGCCGCCGCCGAAGCGATGCGCGCCGCTGCCGATGCGATGGAAAACGGCGAACGCGCGACGACGCGCGTGCAGCTCGAAATGCCGCCGCAGGCGATGGAACGCCTGCAGAAGCTGAAAGAGCGCACGGAAGCGGCGTCCTACGCGGAAGTGATCCGCAACGCGCTTCGCCTTTTCGAAGCCCTCGTCGACGAGCACGCGAAAGGCTCGGAGTTTTCCCTGAAACGTCCCGACGGCGAAACCGTCGCCTACAAGATCTTCGTGTGATGCTGATGATGGCGCCCCGGATCGTCGAATGCCGTTCGCCCAATCACGATGAGCGCCCGGAAGGCGTGGCGGTTGACATGCTGGTGCTGCACTACACCGGCATGAAATCGGCGGAGGAGGCGCTGGCGCGGCTTTGCGATCCGGAGGCCAAAGTCTCCGCGCACTACACCATCGATCGCGACGGCCGCGTCTATCGCCATGTGCCGGAAGAACGCCGCGCCTGGCACGCGGGCGTCTCCTACTGGGCGGGCGAGCGCAACATCAACGGCTGTTCGATCGGCATCGAGCTCGTCAATCCGGGCCACGAATTCGGCTACGAGCCGTTTCCGAAACCGCAGATCGGCGCGCTGCTCGATCTCGCAGGCGACATCGTGGAGCGCCACCACATTGCGCCCGCACGCGTGGTCGCTCATTCCGACGTGGCGCCGGCGCGCAAGGAAGATCCGGGCGAGCTGTTTCCCTGGGCGCATCTGGCGGAATTCGGCGTCGGACTGTGGCCGTTCGTGGAGAACCTGCTTCCGTCTGTTGCCCAGTTCATCAAGGTCAGCCGCTCGGCGAACGAAGGCTGCAAGACGATCATCGACGAACAGTCCTTTGTCCGGGGTTTAAGCGAATTCGGCTACGGCACGGCGCCGGAGGTCGACGTGCCCCTCGAAAAAGTGGTGGCGGCGTTCCAGCGCCATTGGCGGCCGGCGAAAGTCGACGGCGTCGTCGATGAGGAAACCGCATACCGGCTCGGCGTGCTGCTGAACGCGCTTTCCTGAACGGCGTCCATCGCGCATTGTGGCGTCGCGTTTGGACGAAAGATGCGAGCCATGAAGACGATCGGCATGCTGGGCGGAATGAGCTGGGAATCCTCGGCCGTCTATTACCGCATCCTCAACCGCGAAGTGCAGAAGCGCCTCGGCGGTATCCATTCCGCAAAGACCCTCATGCATTCCTGCGATTTCGCCGAGATGGCGGCGCTGCAGGGCGCGGGCCGCTGGGACGAGGCGCACGATCAGATGTCGACCATCGCGGTCAATCTCGCCAAATCCGGCGCCGATTTTCTCATCATCTGCTGCAACACGATGCACACGGCCGCCGCGCAGATGGAGCGCGCCGCGCGCATTCCGCTGCTGCACATTGCCGATCCCTTGGGCGAAGCGCTGAAGAAAGCGGGCGTAAGACGTCCGGCCCTGCTCGGTTCGCGCCACACCATGGAGCGCGACGACGTTCTCAAGGGCCGGCTCAGGAGCGGCTTCGGCATCGAGGTGATGGTGCCGGAAGGCGCAGACGCAGCGGAAGTCAATCGCGTCATCTACGAAGAATGCACGCGCGGGCAATTCCTCGACGGCAGCCGCGCCAATTATCGCGCCATCATCGCGCGGCTGGTCGCGAACGGCGCCGACAGCATCATCCTCGGCTGCACGGAGCTGCCGCTTCTGGTGCAACCTGAAGATTCGACGGTGCCGCTCTTCGACACGACGACGCTGCACGCGCTGGCGGCGGTGGATAAGGCTCTATCCTGAAGCTGTCTTCCAGATTCCGCCGAAGATTTTAACGCAGTGGACGCAGTGGTTTCGCGGTGGCCGCAAAGTAAGCGCGTCCGTTTCTGAAATACCGCGCGCGCACCGCGCAAAGAAAATTCACAGGGAGACGGTGAGGCAATGAGAGATCGAGTAACTCACCGTCTCATTGCCTCCCTGTGATATTTCTTTGCGCGTTACGCGCGCGGGGCTTCCGGTACAGCTATGTTTCCCTCGCGTCCTCTGCGCAACCTCTGCGTCCACTGCGCTAAGAATCGCGTCGCCCGGCTCCATTGTGGGCCGCGCGATCACTTCATCTTCCGCAAAATCGCCAGCGGCCTCGTGAATAGCGCGCGGCCTGCGGGACTGGCCATGAAGGCATCGAGTTCGCCGGGCGCGGCGGTGATAGTCACGTCGCCGAATTCGCCGCTTTCGACCGTGCCCTGGAGCTTTCCCGCCTTGATGGCGTTTTTCGCCGCCGTCTCGTCGACGAGATAAAGCACGAGCGCATCATCCGTGAACCTGTAGAGCATGGGAATCGTGTTGTCGGCCATCGTGCCGGTGGCGGGCTTGTTGTCCTCGAAGGTTTCGCGCGTGTTCATGAAGTGATAGCGGCCGAGCGCGACCGTCTGGACGCTGAAGACGCCATAGCCGCCCTTGTCTTTCCCCGACGGCGGCGTGACGAGGACGACCGTGAACGTGCCGTCGTCCTGGGGCAGGAAGGTGAAGGTGCTCACGACGTCGCCTCCCGCCCTGCCGCGCCACATGCCGGTCAATGCCGGATCGCGAAGGGCTTTGACGGTTGTTCCCACCGGCGTCTTGCTTGTGACCGGCGGGCAGGCAGAGAGGCCGATGCCCACAAGCGCCACGCACGCAATACGAAGAAAATTTAAGGAATTCATGACCAGCCTCCGACACCTGGGCTTGAGTGTCGCGGGTGAATGGGGCGGAACGGCGGCGCGCGGCGATTGGAAGGGCGGGGGCGGGGTCCTATAATGCCTGCGTCACAGGGCGAGCCTTATGAATCCCAGAAAACGCCGACGCCTGGCCTTTGCGGTGGCGCTCCTGATTGCGAGCGCAGGCGGCGCCGCGCTCGTCGTGGCCGCGCTCAAGGACAACGTGCTTTACTTCTATAGTCCCAGCGATGTGCTGGCGAAGCACGTGCAGCCCGGCGTCGATTTCCGCATCGGCGGTCTCGTGGAAAAAGGCAGCGTCGTGAAAGGTCCGAAGGCCGCGATCCATTTCGTGGTGACGGACGGCCGCGCGCGCGTGCCGGTCGCCTATGACGGCGTGCTGCCCGATCTTTTCCGCGAAGGACAGGGCGTCGTCGCCATGGGTGCGATGACCGACCGCGGCGTCTTCAATGCTTCCGAAATCCTCGCCAAGCACGACGAGAAATATATGCCGCCCGAAGTGGTCGACGCCTTGAAGCGCGCCGGCCGCTGGAAGGAAGGCCAGTGACGGCGTGACCGGCGAGCTCGGCCAATTTGCACTCTGTCTCGCATTGTCCCTGGCCCTTGTGCAGGCCTTCGCGGGACTTGCGGGCGCGCGCGAGACGGCAGCGCAGGCGCGCGCCGTCGCCTCGGGCTCGGCACTCGGCTTTTTCGTGTTCATCGCGCTTTCGTTCGGCGCGCTGACCTACGGCTTCGTCACGTCCGATTTCAGCATCGCCGACGTCGCCGACAATTCGCACACGCTGAAGCCGCTCATCTACAAGATCACGGGCGTCTGGGGAAACCACGAAGGCTCGATGCTGTTGTGGGTGCTGGTGCTCGGAATCTATTCGGCTCTGATGACACTGGCCGAACGCGGCGGCGCGCGGCTGACATCGGCGGCACTGGGCGTGCAGGGGCTGCTTGCCTCGGCTTTCGTGCTGTTCATTCTCTTCACGTCCGATCCGTTCCGCCGCATCGATCCGATGCCGGTCGAGGGCGCAGGCCTTAATCCGCTGCTGCAGGATCCCGGCCTGGCGATGCATCCGCCGATGCTCTATCTGGGTTACGTCGGGCTCTCGGCGACGTTTGCCTATGCCGCCGCTGCGCTCATCACCGGCGATGCGGAGCGCAGCTGGGCGCGCGCGGCGCGTCCTTACATGCTGGTCGCGTGGATCGCGCTGACGCTCGGCATCACGCTGGGAAGCTGGTGGGCGTATTACGTGCTGGGCTGGGGCGGTTTCTGGTTCTGGGATCCCGTCGAGAACGCAGCACTCATGCCGTGGCTGGTGGCGACGGCCCTCCTGCACTCGGCGCTGGCGACCGAACGCACCGGCGCCTTCCGCACCTGGTCGCTGCTGCTGGCCATTGCGGCATTCTCGCTGAGCCTGATCGGCACGTTCCTCGTACGCTCCGGCGTGCTGTCTTCGGTGCACGCGTTCGCCAACGATCCCGAGCGCGGCCTCGTGATCCTCGTGATGCTGGCGATCGCCACCGGCGGCGCTTTGCTGCTCTTCGCCTGGCGCGCGCCGAAACTCGAAGGCGGCGCGGAATTCGATACGGTCAGCCGTGAGACGGCGCTCCTGCTCAACAATCTTCTTTTGTGCTTCGCGGTGACGGTCGTCTTCTTCGGCACGCTCTATCCCCTGGCGCTGCAGAGCCTGACGGGCGAGCGCATCTCGGTGGGCGCGCCCTATTTCGCCATGCTGTTCGCGCCGGCTTTCGTGGCGCTTCTCGCGCTCGTGCCGTTCGGACCGAGACTGTCATGGCGGAAGGACGATCTCCGTCAGGCGATGCGTGCGCTGGCGCCCGCGGGCGCAGCGGCGCTCGTCGTCGGCTTGATCGTGCTCGCGTTCGCAACACCGCGTTCTCTGGCGGCGGCTGGCTCCTTCGCGCTCGCCTTCTGGGTGCTCGGCGCCAGCGCGGTCGACATCAACAAGCGTCTCAAGACACATACCGTGAGCGCGAACGGTCTTGCCTCGGCGCTTGCGCATGCCGGTCTCGGTATCTCGCTCATCGGCATTGCAGCGACGACGGTGTGGCGCGGCGAAGCGATCGATGTGATCGGTCCCGGCCAGAGCCTGAACGTCGCCGGTTATGAGCTGCGTCTCGACCGCGTCGAACCGGTCGACGGTCCCAACTATCAGGCGATGCGGGCGATCATCGATGTGCGCAGGGACGGCCGCGACCTCGGCACGATCACGCCGGAGAAGCGCAGCTATCCCGTCGAAGGTGAAGCGATCAGCGACACCGCCATCCGCACGACGGGATTCTCCGATCTCTACGTGGCTTTGGGCGACGATCGCGGCAACGGGCGCTGGTCGGTCCGCGCCTTCTTCAATCCGCTGGCGCCGTTCATCTGGTTCGGCGGCGCACTGATGGCGCTCGGCGGTCTCACGAGCCTGTGGGGACGCGTGCGCGTCCGTTTCGCGCGCCTCGCACCGGCGGAATGATGCGCGCGCTGTTCGCCGTCCTTTTTGCGATGCTGTGCTTCGCCGGCGCGGCATTCGCCGATTATGGTCCCGAGAAGCTGTCCGATCCGAGGCTCGAAGCGCGCGCGGTCGCCTTGCAGCGCAGCCTGCGGTGTCTGGTCTGCCAGGGCGAGTCGCTCGACGAATCCAATTCGCAGCTGGCGGACGATCTGCGCCGCCTTATCCGTGGACGCATTCAACAGGGCCAGAGCGACCGGCAGATTACGGCGTTCCTCGTCTCGCGTTACGGCGACGTGATCCTCATGAAGCCGCCGCTGGAGCCCTGCACCTATCTCCTCTGGTTCGGGCCGCTCCTTATTCTTGTCTTTGGCGGCGGCCTTGCCGGATTGATCGTCTACCGGGCGCGGGCGCGCCTCGGGCAGAGCGGCTGATCATCTTTCAAACATGTACTTTGTTTAATCTGAATGACAGAAAGCCTTAAGAGGGATGGCTTAAGTCGTTGTTCGGATTTATGGTGGCAGTGCTGGCGGCCGGCCGAGCGCTCCATAGGAGGCCCTCATGCAGTACCCGAACTTTGTTTTCCGCGGTCCACGCGCTCGCCTTTTGGCGGCGAGCTCGGCTGCGGCGCTGATCATCCTGGGCCTCGGCGCCGCGGTGACGCTGCCGCACAGCGAGCCGGCCAAGCCCCAGCCCCAGATCATCCACGCCGCCGCGCCCGCCCGTCCGTCGCCGCCCCGCATGCTCGAGAACGGCGCGCCGTTCAGCTTCGCCGATCTCGTCGAGCGCGTGAGCCCCGCCGTGGTCACCGTCACCGTGGAAGAGCAACTGCAGCCCTCGGCCGGCATCGATCCCTCGCAGCTGCCCGAACCGTTCCGCGATTTCTTCAATCAGTTCGGCCAGGGCGGACAGCAGCAGCCGCGCAAGGCGATCTCGATGGGCTCGGGCTTCGTCATCGACAAGTCGGGCTACATCGTCACCAACAACCACGTGGTCGAGAACGGCAAGAAGATCACGGTCAAATTCCCCGACGGGCGCGAATTCGACGCGCATCTCGTCGGCACCGACAAGGCGACGGACATCGCCGTCCTGAAAGTCAAAAGCGACAAGCCGCTGCCGAGCGTGGAATTCGCCGACGACCGCCAGGTGCGCGTGGGCGACTGGGTAATCGCGGTCGGCAATCCGTTCGGTCTTTCGAACACCGTGACCGCGGGCATCGTCTCGTCCATCGGCCGCGACATCGGCAATGGTCCCTATACGGACTTCATCCAGATCGACGCCTCGATCAACCGCGGCAATTCCGGCGGCCCGACCTTCGACCTTCAGGGCAAGGTCATCGGCATGAACTCGATGATCTTCTCGCCGTCCGGCGGCAGCGTCGGCATCGGCTTCGCCATTCCCTCGTCGACCATCCGCGAGATCGTCAGCCAGCTCGAGCAGCACGGCCACGTCTCGCGCGGCTGGCTCGGCGTTTCGATCCAGGCGATGACGCCGGAGCTCGCGGCCTCCATGGGCTCGAAAGAAGCCAAGGGCGCCATCGTGGCGTCCGTCGTTCCCGGCGGTCCGGCCGCGAAAGCGGGCTTGCATCAGGGTGACGTCGTCCTCGCCGTGAACGGCAAATCGGTCGAAGACAATCGCGATCTGACGCGTCGCGTGGCGATGCTTGCCGCCGGATCAAGCGCCACCTTCACGATCAACCGCGATGGCCAGCAGCGCAACGTCACGATCACGATCGGCTCGCGCAAGGAAGACCAGCAGGTCGCGTCGAACAACGGCCCGCAGGGCGTCCCTGGCGCGGAGGCCACCGGCGAAGCGATGGGCCTCGGCCTTGCGGCGGTGACGCCGGAAGTCCGCCGCGCCTACAGCCTCGAAGGCAATGTCTCCGGCGTGATCGTCACCAAGGTCGATCCGAACAGCGACGCGGCGGACAAGGGCATCGAGCCCGGCGACGTCATCGAACAGGTCGCGGACCAGGCCGTACACACGCCGAAAGATGTGCAGGCGCGCGTCGCCGCGGCGAAGGCTCAAGGGCGCAAGAGTGTTCTCGTTCTCATCAACGGTTCCAGGGGCCAGGGCTTTGTGGCTTTGAAGATTGGTTAGTTGGTTCCATTGCGGACCGGGCGCCACGGGCTTGTTCGTGTCGTCCGGCCCCCGCGCCGGCGGCGGTGGCCCCATCCCCCCCGTTGCCGCTGCCGGCGCGGACCCGGATTTAGACGTGGCATCGAGGGGTCAGGAGTATGGCTATGCGCATTCTTGTCGTTGAGGACGACCTCGAGGCGCAGCGCTATTTGGTGAACGGTCTCAAAGAGGCAGGTCACGTCGTTGACGACGCGGCCGACGGCGAGATCGGTCTCACGCTGGCGCTGTCGCGACCTTATGACGTTGCCATCATCGATCGCATGCTGCCGAAGCTCGATGGGCTCAAGCTCGTCGAGCAGATCCGTGAGCACAGCAATCTGACGCCGGTGCTGTTCCTGAGTGCACTCTCCGAAGTGGATGATCGCGTCAAAGGGCTCAAGGCGGGCGGCGACGACTATCTGACGAAGCCCTACGCCTTCGTGGAACTGCTCGCGCGCATCGACGCGCTGATGCGCCGGCGCAGCCCCGCCGCCGTCAAGACGCGGCTCCAGGTGGGCGATCTCGAGCTCGATCTTCTGACCCGCACGGCCAAGCGCGGCGAAGCCGACATCGATCTGCAGCCGCGCGAATTCCGGCTCCTCGAATATCTCATGCGCCATGCCGGCCAGGTCGTCACCCGCACCATGCTGCTCGAAAGCGTGTGGGAATATCATTTCGATCCGCAGACGAACGTGATCGACGTCCATATCTCGCGGCTGCGCTCCAAGATCGACAAGGGTTACGAAGTTCCTCTGCTCCACACCGTTCGCGGTGCCGGCTACATGATCCGTGCGCGCGCCTAATCTCGTACGGACGATCGCGTTCCGGATCGTCCTCGTCTATGTGGTGTTGTTTGCGGTTTCGACGGCGGCGATCGTCGCCTTCGCCTATTGGAACACCGCGCGCGCACTCAACGCCGAGACCGACCAGACGATCGAAGCCGAGATCACGGGCTTGAGCGAGCTCTACGAGCGCGGCGGCCTGGGCGGGTTGACCGAAAGCATCATCGGCCGCTCGCGTTCCGGCGGACAATCGCTCTATCTCCTCACCGACAGCGAGCATCATCCCATCGCCGGCAATCTCGATGCCTGGCCGCAGACCGAGCCGTACTCCAACGGCTTCGTCGAGTTCGATTTCGAGCGCGGCTCGGGAAGCGATACCAGAAGCTATCGCGCACGCGGCCGCATCTTCCGCCTCACCGGCGATTTCCAGCTCCTCGTCGCCCGCGACGTGCACGAACGCTACGAAACCGAGCGCATCTTCACCACGGCGCTGCCGTGGAGCATCGGCCTCATGCTGCTCCTGGGCGTGCTGGGCGGAGGGCTCATCAGCCGCAACCTCGTGGCGCGTCTTGATTCGATCAACCGCACCAGCCGCGAGATCGTGGCGGGCGATCTGTCCCGGCGCATTCCCGTCACCAGGGCGGGCGACGAGCTCGACGCGCTGGCGCAGGACCTGAACCACATGCTCGACCGCAACGAGCGGCTGATGCGCGGCATGCGCGACGTCACGGATTCGATCGCGCACGATCTCAGGACCCCGCTCAACCGGCTGCGCAACCGCCTCGAAGGCCTGCAATTGCAACTCGATCCCGACAGCGAGCAGAGCAAGGAGGTCGACGCCGCCGTGGGCGACACGGACCGCCTCATCCAGACCTTCAACGCGCTGCTGCTCATCGCGGAGGCCGAAGCCGGGGCCGTGCGCGAAGCCATGGCGCGCGTCGATCTTCAGCACGTGATCGAAGGCGTCGCCGAGCTCTACGAGCCGCTCGCGGAAGAAAAAGGGCTCGCGCTCGAGATCGCGCCGGGCCGCACGGCATCCATCCGCGGCAATGTGCGCCTCATTTCGCAGGCCCTCGCCAATCTCGTCGACAACGCGATCAAATACACGCCGGAAGGCGGACGCATCAGGATCGCGGCGGAAGACCGTCCGCAAGGCGTCGCTCTGTCCGTCGCCGATTCCGGCCCGGGCATTCCGGCCGCCGAACGCAGCCGCGTGCTCGAGCGATTCGTGCGCCTGGAGGAAAGCCGCAATTCGCCCGGCACGGGGCTGGGCTTGAGCCTTGTCGCCGCCGTCGCGCGCATGCACGAAGCGCGTCTCGAACTCGCCGACAATGCGCCGGGCCTGAAGGCGACGCTGATCTTTCCCGCTGAAACGCAGACGGCCGCGCGCAAGGCCCCTTGAACAATTCGGCCCGAACATTTCAGCTCAACATTTCGCCTTGGCGTCGCGCGATGCGCTTGGCTATATCTTGATTTGCATCGCAGGGACGCGGACAGCATGAGCAAAGCGGATTTCGTCGAGGCCGTCGCCAAGAGAGGCGACATCAGCAAGGCGGACGCGAAACGCGCGATCGAACTCGTGTTCGGAACGATAGAAGCGGGTCTCACGGCCACAAGGAAAGGCGGCAAGCTGCAGATCGGCACCTTCGGCACGTTCACGATCACGCGGCGCGGCGCACGCATGGCGCGCAATCCGAAGACGGGCGAGGCGATCAAGGTGAAAGCCTCGCGCAGCCTGCGCTTCAAACCGTCCGGCCAGCTGAAGGACGCGGCCGGCTGCTGAGGAAGGTGCATGACGGACGCCTTTGCCGGGTTCGACCATCCGCTGCCGCGTCCGTTCGATCCCGCCCGCGCCGAACGCACGCTGGCTGCGCTGGCCGCTGAAGGCTTCACGCCGCCGCCGCGCGCCCGCGCCGTCTTCGCAGCGACCTTCGGCAACAGTCCGTTCCTGGCACGGCTTGCCCTCCGCGAACCTGCGACGCTTGCTGAGATCGTCGACGCCGGCCCGCATGCAGCCCTCGAGCGCGCGCAAGCCGTCCTGCGCGCCGCGGAGCACGCCGAAGACGACGTCGCCGCCATGACGATTCTCCGCCGCGCCAAGCGCCAGGTGGCGCTGATCGTGGCGCTGGCCGACGTGGCCGGCCTCTGGGATGTCGGCGCGGTGACGCGGGCGCTGAGCCTGTTCGCCGACGCCGCCATCGGGGCCGCGCTGCGCTTCCTTTTGCGCCAGGCCGCCGCGCGCGCCTTCATGGACGTCGGCGATCTGGCGCGTCTCGAAGCCGAGACCGGCCTCATCGTGCTGGCGATGGGAAAATACGGTGCCTACGAACTCAACTATTCGAGCGATGTCGATCTCATCGTCTTCTACGACACGCAGCGCTTTCCCTTCGTCAAGAAAGACGATCCGCGCGCCGCCGCCGTCGACATCGTCAAGGGCCTCGTCAAGCTGCTCGCGGAAACGACGGCCGACGGCTACGTCTTCCGCGTCGATCTGCGGCTCCGGCCCGATGCGGGCGCCACGCAGGTCGCGATCTCGACAGGCGCGGCGGAAGACTATTACGAAAGCATGGGACAGAACTGGGAACGCGCCGCACTCATCAAGGCGCGCGCCTGCGCCGGCGATCAAACGGCCGCGGCCCGTTTCCTGAAAGCGATCGAGCCCTTCGTGTGGCGGCGCAATCTCGATTTCGCGGCCATCGAAGACATTCATTCCATCAAGCGCCAGATCCACGCGCATGGCGGCCACGGCGCGATCGCCATCGCCGGCCACAACGTCAAACTCGGGCGCGGCGGCATCCGCGAAATCGAATTCTTCGCGCAGACGCAGCAGCTGATCCTGGGTGGACGCAATCCGGGCTTGCGGCCGCGCGGCACGCTCGAAGCGCTGCGGGCGCTGTGCGCGCGTGGGCTCGTGGCGCCGGACGTCGCGGAGGATCTCACGGAGGCCTACACCTTCCTGCGCCTTCTCGAACACCGCCTGCAGATGATCGAAGACGAGCAGACGCACACGCTGCCGAAATCGCAGGAGGGGCTCGCGCATGTCGCCTGCTTCGCGGGCTTTGCGGATATCGCGACGTTCGGTGCGGCGCTCACGCGGCGGCTCGAAACCGTGCAGGCGCATTATGCGAGGTTGTTCGAGCGCGAGGCGCCGCTTTCGGCCGCCAAGGGCAGCCTCGTCTTCACCGGCGTCGAAGACGATCCCGAGACGATCGAGACGCTGTCGAATCTTGGTTTTAAGGATCCGAGCCATGTGGCGGGGGCCATCCGCGGCTGGCATCACGGCCGCATCCGCGCCACCCGCAGCGCCCGCGCCCGCGAACGTCTGACCAAGCTGGTGCCGCCGCTGCTCGATGCGTTTGCTGCGACCGCCGATCCCGACATCGCCTTCGCCCAGTTCGACCGGATGCTGTCGCGTCTACCCGCGGGCGTGCAGCTCTTCTCGCTCTTCCTCGCCAACCCGCAGCTGCTCGATCTCGTGGCGACGATCGCGGGCTCGGCGCCGCGGCTCGCCGACACCATGGCGCGCGCGCCGGCCACGCTCGACGCGCTGCTCGACCGCGATTTCCTGGCGATGCTGCCGCTGCGCGGTGAGCTCGACCGTTCGCTCCGGCAGACCTTCCAGATGGCGCGCGGCTTCGAGGGCGCGCTCGACGGCGCCCGCCGTTTCGCCCGCGAACAGATCTTTCGCGTCGGCGTACAGCTCATCGAAGGCAAGGCCAAGAGCACCGTCGCGGGAACCGCGTTCGCCAATGTCGCCGAAGCGATCGTCGCGGGCCTCCTCGATGTCGTGCAGGACGAGCTCGCGCTGACGGCTGGCCGCGTGAAGGACGGTGCCTTCGTCGTGATCGCCATGGGCAAGCTCGGCGGGCGCGAGATGACGGCCGGCTCCGATCTCGATCTCATCTTCGTCTATGACGCGCCGCCCGACGCCGAATTCTCCGACGGCCCGAAACCTTTGCCCGTCTCGACCTACTACGCGCGGCTGGCGCAGCGTTTCATCTCCGCGTTGACCGCGCCGACGGGCGAAGGCGTGCTTTACGAGGTCGACATGCGTTTGCGGCCTTCCGGCAACAAGGGGCCGGTGGCCGTCAGCCTCGAGACCTTCACGCGCTACCAGGCCAGCGAAGCCTGGACATGGGAACGGCTTGCGCTCACACGGGCGCGCGTCGTGGCGGGTCCGGCGGCGCTCGCGAACACGGTGACGGAGGTCATCCGTACGGCATTGTCGAACGGTGCACGCGGCGACGTGGCGAAGGATGCCCGCGCCATGCGCGAGAAGCTCGCGGCGCAGTTTCCGGGCAAGAACCGCTGGGACCTGAAATTCGCACCGGGCGGGCTCGTCGACATCGAGTTCATCGCCCAGGCGCTGCAGCTTCAGTGCGCGGCCGATGCGCCGGACGTGCTGCGCACCAACACCATCGAAGCGCTGGAGACGCTCGCCAAAGCGGGCGCGCTCGATGCGCCGGATGCAAAGACGTTGATCAACGCGGCGAAGCTTCAACAGTCGCTGACGCAGATCCTACGTATCGCCATCGACGGCACGCTCGATCCCGATGTCGCTTCGCCGGGATTGAAGTCGCTTCTCATTCGCGCAGGCGGGGCGAATAATTTCGCCTTGCTCGAGGGTGAACTGATTCGCGCGCAAGCCGAGGCGCGGGCGATTTTCGAACGGGTATTGCCGATCGCTCCGATATTGACAGGATGAAATCAAGCGCTGATCGTTCCCGATAGCGATCGTCGCAGGCAGGTGGACAGTGCTGCACCAAACCAGGATCGGCGATTTCGTGACGATCACGCGCCGCGACGGCGTGGCCGAGGCCGTGTTCGACCGCGGCGACGGACGCAACGCGCTGTCGCGCCAGGCCATCCTCGAATTGACCGAGGCTGCCGAAAGCTTCGCCGACGATCTCGAAACGCAAGCCGTGATCCTGTGGGGCAAAGGCGCGTTCACGGCCGGCGCCGATCTCAAGGACCCGGCGATGGACCGTCGCCGCGCCGCAGGGCTGCTCGAGCGCCGGCACATGGTCAGGATCGGGCCGAGGCTTTGCGAAGCGTGGGAACGTGTCGAGCAGGTCACGATCTGCGCGATGGAGCGATACGCGATCGGCGGCGGCGTCGCGCTGGCCGCGGCCTGCGATTTTCGCATCCTTGCCCGCGGCGGACATATGAGGCTTCCCGAAATTCCGCTCGGCATGAACATGAGCTGGCAGGCCATCCCGCGGCTCGTGTCGCTGATCGGGCCGGCGCGCACGAAGAATTTCGCGATCTTCGGCGAGAAGCTCGGCGCCGAAGAGGCCTTGCGATGGGGATTGATCGACGAGGTCGCGGAAGACGGCGAGGCGCTGGCCTGCGCGCGCGCTTGGGCCGGAAAAGCCGCAAAGCTGCCGCCCAACGCCGTGCGCATGACGAAGGCGTCGGTGAACGCGACCGCCAACGCGCTCAATCAGGCCGCGAGCTTCATGGACCTCGATCAATACGCGCTCGCCACCACGAGCGAAGATTATCGCGAGGCGATCAAGGCGTTCATCGAAAAACGCCCGCCGAAATTCACGGGACGATAGCGCGCATTTACGGCACCAGCCTTCTGATCCACTCCGGCAGTGCGAAGGCGGCGGCGTGGATATCGCTGTTGTAATAATCCGTCTTGATCTTCGAGCGCGCGAAGGCTTTGCGCGCACGCGCGATGCCGGCGGGCGTGCCGAGGCGCTTCTTCGTGCCCGCCCAGGACAGCGCCATGAAGCCGCCGATGTAAGTCGGCACAACCGAGAGATAGAGCCCCGAATGCGGGAAGAACTCACCCAGCTCCTTGAGCGCGTCGGTGATTTCCCACGGCTGGTAGAACGGAACGCCCGTCTGAAACGTTGCAAATCCTCCGGGCGCCAGGCCCGCCTTGACGCGGTCGTAGAACGTCTCGCCGAAGAGCGCCTTGCCCGGGCCCACGGGATCGGGCCGGTCGGCGATGATGAGATCGAAGCGGCCCTTCGATTTCGCACGGCCGAGATATTCGAAGGCGTCGGCGATCTCGATCTTGAGGCGCTTGTCGGCGAACGCCCTGGCGTTGATCTCGGCGAAGTGCTCGCGGCAGAGTTCGATCACCCGCTCGTCGATCTCGACGAGGACGACCTCCTTCACGCCTTTGTGCTTCAGCGCCTCGTCGGCGATGGAGAGGTCGCCGCCGCCCACGATCATCACGCGCACCGCCGCGCCGTGCTCGAAGAGCGGCAAATGTGTCAGCATTTCGGCATAGGCGCTCTCGTCGCGCGTGGTGATCTGAACGATATCGTCAAGCGTCATGACGCGGCCGTTGTTCACGGTGTCGAAGATCTTGATGCGCTGGTAGCGGCTCTTTTCCTCGACGAGCGGCTTGCCCGCAATCTCGAGCGTCTGCGCGTAGCCCTTGTGGAGCCGCTCCCTGAAGACCTTCGCCATTCCTCGATTCCCTTCGTTAATGCACCGTGAAAAGCGCGCCGATATAAGGCCGAGAGATGGCGCTGTCCATCGCTCCGCGAGGCGCGCGCGCGGAGATTTGTGACAGCCGCTCCGGCAAACGGTCAGAAAAAATTGACAGTTGGATGACAAAAATTCTTGCATGGGGGGGCAACACGCATATATTCCGCTCTGTTCCGGCGACGGAGCAAAGGCGGCGTGGCGGAGGTGACCCCTCCGCCCGCCGCTTTCGTCTTAGCGGTGCCCAGAGCTGCGAAGTGGTGAGCTGCGAGGTGAGGGTGCCACAGGTGTCAACACTGTTGAGAGGGTAGGTGCCAGGATGGCTCGACTTGGACTCGGTGTGGCAGCGATCAATGGAGTTCGGCCCGTGCGGGTGCGCGCTCCGGCGAGGACTGTCCCGGTTCCTATTCCCCCACGGGACGAGGACCGCAAGGATCATTTCATCACGCGAAATGGGCTGACTTATGCGGGCAGTCACCTGATTATCGATCTATGGGACGCAGAAGGACTCGACGATCGTAATCGGATTGAACAGGCGCTGATCGATGCGGTGAACGCGGCTGGAGCGACGCTCCTCCACATTCATCTGCATACGTTTTCGGAAGGCGGCGGCATCTCAGGCGTTGCCGTTCTTTCGGAAAGCCACATCAGCGTTCATACATGGCCGGAACGCGGCTATGCGGCTTTCGACGTGTTCATGTGCGGCGACGCGGAACCGAGAAAGGCGCTGGGCGTGTTCAAGGACGCTTTCAGTCCCGGCCGGATTGTCATCGGCGAGCATAAACGCGGCGTTCTCTGAACAAAGCTGATTAAGCACCTCGCGGATTAACCAAGGGCGGAAATGGCGCGCAAAGCCGTTTCCGCCCTTTTCTTTGACCGGTATCCTCCGTACCCAACAGCGTTGAGGCGGCAGTGCCGCCTGCACGCAAACGATAGTGGTGGGGCAAAGCGAGGTTACGGGTTGCGCTACGACGCGGCGATCATCGGCGCGGGCGCGGAGGGCTTGGCCGCGGCGATACTTCTCGGCCGGGCGGGCCTGCGCGTCCTCGTGATCGAACGCGGCAGCCATGCGGGCGGGCGCCTCGTCACGCGCGAATTCCATCCGGGCTTCCGCGCTTCGCCGTTCGTCGACGACATCGCCGAGATTCCGCCGCGCCTGTTCTGGTCGCTCGATCTGGCGCGCCATGGCGCCATCGTCGCGCCGCCGCGCGTGTCGCGTGCGGTCTGGCAGGATCGCCGCCACGAGATCAAGTTCGGCGAAAACGCCGAGGCCGCCGCGCTGCTCGCGGTTTCGGCGCGGCGCCGCGCGGAGATCGCTGCGCGCGTCGACAGCGCGGCGAAGACGGCGCCGTCGCGTCCGCTGTTCCTCCGGCGCGATCCCGAACGCTGGCCGGCGGAAGACTGGGCGACGGCGACGCTGGACGGCGTCCTCGCCAGCGCGCCTCTGGCGCCGGACGCCGCCGCGCATCTGGCGGCTCTGGCCCTGTCACAATCCATAGCCGACCCCTTTCTCGAAGGCAGCGCGCTCCATCTTCTTGCAGCCGGCGCGAGCGGCCATCGCCTGGCGGGCGGACCGGCGCGGCTCGGCGAGGCGCTCCTCCTGGCGGCGCAGTCAGCCGGCGCGGAATTCTCCTTCGGCCTCGAAGCCTCCGACATCCACCGCCGCAACGGACGCATCACCGGCGTGGGCCTCGCCGACGGCAGCGAGATCGCGGCGCAGACCGTCATCTCCACGCTCGACCTGAAGCGGACCTTCCTCACCTTCTTCGCCTGGAATGCGCTGCCGCCGCCGCTCGTGCGCGGCGTGAATGCGTTCCGCATGGCGGGCTCGACGGCGCGCGTGCTCTTCGCCGTTGCGCGCAGGCTTGCCGAGGACGGGCCGATCCATGTCGCACCATCTCTGTCGCGCCTGAGCGAAGCCTTCCAGGCGTGGCGCGCGGGCGTGGCGGCGGCGCACCTGCCGGTCACACTCAACGTTGTGTCGGCGCGCGATCCGCGCCTGGCGCCGCCATCGTTTTCTGTCGTCACTGCGACAATGGGCGCGATCCCGTTTCGTCTCTTCGACGGCGCCTGGACGCACGAGAAGCGGGAGCAGCTCCGGCACCGCGCGACGGAAGCGCTGGAATTCGTGTGGCCCGGCGCGGGCGGAAGCGTCGTCGCATCGGACGTCGTCGCACCGCCGGACATCGAAGAGGCATTCGCCGCCACCGACGGCGATCTCCTGGGCGGCGAGATCGCGGGCGATCAGATGCTTGGCGCGGGGCCCTGGTCCGAGCTTGGGCCCGATCGCGTGCTGCCGCGCACGCCGGTCGCCGGGCTCTATCTCGCGGGCTCACACCTGGCGGCCGGCGCCTTCGCCACATGCGCAGCGGGCGCCGCCGCCGCCCATGCGCTTCTTGCCGATCGAGCGCGAGGATGGCTCAGATGAGCGCGCCCTACGATGCCGTCGTGATTGGCGCAGGCGTGAACGGGCTCGCGGCGGCAAGCTATCTCGCCATGGCGGGCAAGCGCGTCGTCGTTCTGGATAGGCGTGAGGCGCCGGGCGGCCTGAGCGAAACAGCGCATGCGCTCTATGCGCTCGATCCGAGCGTCGTGCGCGAACTCAAGCTCGCGCGCCGCGGGCTCAGATTCGCCGTGCGCGACATGCCGCTTGTGGGGCTGCGGAACGACGGCAAGCATCTCCTCCTCTCGCGCGACGCTTATGCGAGTGCGCGCAGCGTGGCGGTGCATTCGCAAAACGATGCCAAAGCATGGACGGGGTTCCGCCGCGACTGGTTCACGTTGGCTCGCGCGATGCGCGCGCTGTGGTGGCATGCGGGCCGGAAGGATGCCGATCTCGCCATCCACGATGCGCGCGTGACGCATTTCGCCCGTATGGGCGCGAGCGCCTGGCTCGACAGCTGGTTCGAGTCCGACGCCGTGAAGGCGACACTCGGCTTCGACGCCAACGCGCTCTCGCCGCTCGCCGCCGGCTCTGCGATGCTGCTCGTCTGGCGTGCGGCGCAGGAGATGTGCGGCCTGCAAGGCGCGGTGGCGTTCCCGCGCGGCGGTCTCGGCGCTGCGATCGACGCATTTGCCAGCACAGCCCGCATCGCGGGCGTAGAGACACATACGGGCTCCGCCGTCTCTAACATTCTCTTGGGCCGTGATGGCGCTGTAAGGGGCGTTGTGCTCCTCTCCGGGGATGTGGTGGAAGCGCCGCTTGTTCTTTCCAGCCTCTCGCGGCGGCGAAGCCTTTCCTTCGCCTCTGTGCGCGCGACGCTCGACTTCGGCGAGGCCGCGGCACTTGCGCACGCGCACGCAGGCGTGCAGACGGCGCGCGTGACGCTGGAGCTCGACAGAGAGCCTCAGATCGTCGGCAGCGCCGTTCCGGCGCGGGGGCGCTTCATCGTGGCGGAGCGGCTTGAGAGCCTCGCACACGCGCATGCGGCGGCGCAGACGGGGCGGCTGCCGCAAGAGCTGACGCTGGAGGTGATCCTGCCCGCCGCGGCGGATCCGACGCTCGCCTCGCCCGGATGCCATCTCGTCAGCGTGCTCATCACGCCTTTGCCGGCGCAAATTGACGGCGGCTGGCGCGGCGCGAAGGCGCTCCTGGCGGCGAAGGTCGTCGCGGCGTTGTCGCGGCACATGCCGGGCCTCAGCGCACATCTCGTGGGCGTCGATGTGCTGACACCAGATGATGTGCGCGAGAGCTACGACGCCGACGATGCCTTCGGCGGTGCCGTCGATGCGAGGCGTCTTCTCGCCGACTGGCGCTCGCGCGTGCGCACTCCGGTCCCGGGGTTGATCCTCTGCGGCGCGGCGGTCGATCCGGTCGGCGCGGTGTCGGGCCGCGGCGGACGCGTGGCAGCCTGCTTCGCCTTCGAGCGGGAGACGCAGCGATGACGCTCTGGGCGACGCCGTTCCACGCGCGCACGTCGGACGCGAACCGCCACAATGCGTGGCTCGCGCGCAACGGCGTTGCGCTGGCCGCGCGCTACGACAGCGTCGAACAGGAAGCACTGGCGGCGCGTCTCAACGTCGTCGTCGCCGACATCTCCTGGCGCTGGCGCGCGATGTTCGAAGGCGCCTCAGCGGAGGCGTTCCTGTCGAAACTCATGACGCGCGATGCGGCAGCGCTGGCGCCCGGCGGAGCCTTCAAGGCGCTATGGCTGTCGGACGCCGGCGGCGTGCGCGGCGCGGGCGTGATCGCGCGGCGGGGCCGCGAGACGTTCCAGCTGACGGCGAGCGCGCCGGATCGCGACTGGATCGCTTCTGCAGTCGCAACACGGAACGTGCCGGTGCGCGACATCTCGCGGGATGCGGGCGGTCTCGCCGTGATCGGTCCTTATGCGGCGGCGACGCTCAAAGCAGCCGGGCTCGAGGCGGAGCTCGAGCCGCTTGCGTTCCGCAAACTCTCGTGGCGTGGGATCGAAGTGACGCTGTCGCGCTGGGGCGAGCACGGCGGCACCGAAATCTGGTGTGCGCCGGACGACGGCGTTCTCGTCTGGGATCGTCTGATGCGCGCGGGCGCGGCGTACGGCATCGTGCCGGCAGGCGTCGCCGCGATGGACGTGCTCGATCTCGAAGCCGGCGTGCCGCGGCCCGGACTCGACTACAAGCCGGCCCGCGAGGCATCCGATGCGGAGCCGATGCCCGCAGCACTCGGTCTGCTGTCGCTCATCGACGAGGCGCATCACGGCTTCAACGGCAGGCGCGCGCTTCTCGCCGGCAGGCCGTCGCGCAAGCTCGTGGGTCTCGAACTCGACTCCGATGCGCCCGCGCCGTTCACGCCGGTATTGCTGAACGAGAAGCCGGTCGGGCACACGCTGCGTTCGGCGTATTCGCCGGCGCTCAAACGCGCCATCGCGCTGGCGACGGTCGACGAGGCCGCCGCCGTCGCCGCCACGCTGCTGTCATTGACGTTGCCGCCCGCCATGGCGAAGCCCGAACTGCACAAAGCTGTCGCGCGCGTGGCCAGCTTGCCGTTCCTGGAGAAGCCCGCTTCAATCGACGCATGAGACATGCGCGGCCGGAAGATCTCGATCGGCTCGAGCCTTTGCTCGGGAAGCTCCGGCGCATGGACGGTCTCAAGGAAAAAACGCGCGGCACGTTTTATCGCGGCGCGCGCGCGTTCCTGCATTTCCACGAACACGAAGGCGGCTTCTTCACCGATGTCCGGCTGGAGCTCGCGGAAGATTTCGAACGCCTTCCGGCAACCACGGCCGCCGAGCGCAAAGCATTGCTCGGCCTCGTCACGAAAGCGCTCAGCGCGTGAACACCAGACAGGTCGATGTCGCCGTGGCGTAGAGATTGCCTTTGTCGTCGACCACGCGGCCTTCGGTGAATGCGGCACGACGTCCGAAGGTGACCACCTCGCCTTCGCCGCGCACCGGTCCCGTCTTTTCCGTCATGGCGCGGTGATAGGCGACCTTCAGTTCGAGCGTCGTGAAGCCCTGATCGTGGGCCAAGCGTGTCGCGACGGCGAGACCCATCACCGTGTCGAGCAGCGTCGCCGCATAGCCGCCATGTACCGCGCCCATTGGATTGTAGACCGCCGGCGATGGTGTGCCTTCGAAGACGACGAACCCTTCCTCGACGGAGATGCCGCGAAGCCCCAGTGTGTGGACGATGCCTTTGTAGTCCGTACGGCCTTCGACAAGAGCGCGCGTACGTTCGAGACTGGACAACGGTTCCTTGGTGTCGCTCATGCGAACTCCGAGAGCGCGTTGTCGTTGAGGCCGAGGCGCGCCTTGATTCCGCTGCGCGCCGCGACCAGCAACTCGTCCGACAGAGTCTTGTCGCCGACCGCGCGTGACATCGATACCGCGCCGACCATCGCAGCCAGCACTGCTGGCGCAAGACTTTCCGCGTTGTCGATACCGGCCGATGCGAGCCGCTGCTTCATCGACGCCACCATCGTTTTCACGCCGGCGTCGAACGCTTCGCGCACGGCTTGCGGCTGGCGCGGCATGTCGGAATTGAGACTTGTCACCGGACAGCCGTCGCCGGCGCTGTCGCGATGACGCGGCGAGACGTAGAGGTCGATGACGGTGGCAAGCGCATGCCGCGGCGGCAGGCCTTCGACGTTTTTCTGCGTGTGACGCGCCAGCTGGGCGAAAATCTCGCGGAGAGCCTCGGCGACGCAGGCCTCCTTGGACTCGAAATGGGCGTAGAAGCCGCCATGAGTGAGGCCGGCTTCCTGCATCAGCTCCGCGACGGCAAAGCCATCGGGCCCCTTCTCGCGCAGCATTCTCGCCGCGACTTTAACAAGCCTGCTGTGGGTCTCCTGCTTGTGGTTTTCGCTGTAGCGCATGGCCGGCTCTCTGATGGTATTTTGATATGATGACCATCATATGATGCGTCAAGGCCACCTTTACAAGAAAGCGGTATTGCTGGAGGGACGGGGGAATTCCCCTACTCGCCGTGGGGTTCCGGGGCGGTGGGGGGTTCTCTATGATTGGACAGCCGATTTGCCGGTAATTTTGGACCCATCATGAACAAACCCGCGGGTATTCCCGATTTCGCGCGTCCCGCCTTCGTCGACGTGGCCAAGGCCGAGTTCGAGGCGCTCCGGCGCGCGCACCCGGACCTGCAGTATGTCGACGGCGTGCTGCCGGACATGCTGGGCATATTGCGCGGCAAGCGCCTGCCGATCGCCGACGCGGCGCGCCTCTTCGAAGGCGGCATGCAGATCCCGCGCACGCTTTATCTCATGGATGCGCATGGCGAGATGACCAACCCGTTCGGCCGCGGCTTCGGCGATGGCGACCCGGACGGTACCGCCTGGCCCATTCCCGGGACCATTTCGCAAGTCTGGGGCGAAGGACCGAAGCGCGCGCAGATGCTCATGACGTTGCGCGACGGGCAGGGTGTTGCGGAAGCGTCCGAGCCGCGCGCGGCGCTCGAACGTGTCGCGCACCGTTTCCACGAATCGAAGCTCACGCCTGTTGCGGCGCTCGAACTCGAATTCTATCTCATCGATCCGAAGCGCGACGCGAAGGGCGCGCCGCAGCCGCCGCTCAATCCGCGCAACGGAACGCGCGAGAAAGCCGCGTCCGTCTACGGCATCGACGATCTCGACCGTCATCAGGCGTTCCTCGCCGCGCTGACGGACGCGGCCAAGATGCAGCGCGTGCCCATTTCAGCGACGAGCAAGGAATATGCGCCGGGCCAGTTCGAAGCCAATCTGCGCCATCAAAGCGATGCGATGGCGGCGGCCGATCACGCGGTGTTCCTGCAGCAGATCGTGAAGGCCGCCGCGCGCGCGCAAGGCTATGACGCGACGTTCATGGCGAAGCCCTATCCGGATCGTTCGGGCTCGGGGCTGCATATCCATGTGAGCGTGCTCGACGAGACCGGCCGCAACATCTTTGACGACGGTACCGAGAAAGGTTCGCCGCGGCTGGGCCACGCGATCGGCGGATTGCAGGCGCTGATGGCGGAATCGATGGCGCTGTTTGCGCCGAACGTGAATTCCTATCGCCGTTTCCAGCCCGACATGTTCGCGCCGGTCAATCGCCATTGGGGCGTGAACAATCGTTCCGCCGGTTTGCGCATTCCGATGGGACCGAGCGAGGCGCGCCGTGTTGAACATCGCGCGTCGGGCGCCGACGCCAATCCGTATCTGGCGCTCGCGGCTGTTCTGGCCGGCGTGCGTTTCGGTTTGGAAAAGATGATCGATCCCGGCGCGCCCGCGATCGGTAATGTCTCGCGCGAACCCGATGCCGCGTTGCCGTTCACTATCGACGATGCGCTCGTGCGCCTCGGTGAAGCGAGAACACTTTCCACCTATCTCGGCAGCGAAACGCTCGCGCTCTATCGCGAGACCAAGCGCATCGAGACCGAACGCCTGCGCAAGATCATCTCCGAAGCGGAGTATGATTGGTATTTGTGAGCGCGTCGCTCACTCTGCCTTCCTGTCGAACGTCTCGCGCGCCTTGTGAATGTCTTCCACATGCTCGTTCGCCCATTTGCCGAGCGGCACGACGGCGCAGCGCAATGAGCGCCCGAGTTCCGTCAGTTCGTATTCCACGCGCGGCGGGATCGTCGGATAGATCGTGCGCTTCACAAGGCCGTCGCGTTCGAGACCGCGCAACGTCAGCGTCAGCATGCGCTGCGAGATGCTGTCGACCAGCCGCTTGATCTCGTTGAAGCGCAACTTGCCGTCGCCCAAGAGCACGATGATCAGGACGCTCCATTTGTCGCCGACGCGCGCCAGCACGGAATTCACGGCGCGGCAGGCCGGCGAGTTGGGATTGGGGACAGTTACGTCGCTGTGTTCGGGTATCAAGATTGTGCCTTCTTGTGAGGTTTGGCTTTGGTCACCAATATAGCCCTGGTAACAATTTTATACCAGAAGAGAGGACTAAGACCATGAAATTGCTGCATATCGATACAAGCATCTTGGGCGCCAACTCCGCCAGCCGGCAGGTTTCCGCCACGGTCGTCGGCAGGCTCAAGGCGCTGACGCCGGGCCTCCAGGTGACCTACCGCGACCTGGCGGCCGAGCCGCTGTCGCATCTCTCCGGCACGCATCTGGCGGCCGCGCAGGGCGCCGTGCCGGAATCGCCGGAGCTGCAGAAAGATATTGCGGCCGGCCACGCCGTTCTCGACGAGTTTCTGGCCGCGGATGTCGTCGTCATCGGCGCGCCCATGTACAACTTCACCATGCCCAGCCAACTCAAGGCTTGGATCGACCGCATTGTCGTCAACGGCAAGACGTTCCGGTACACGGCTGCGGGCCCGGAAGGCTTGGCCGGCAACAAGCGCGTGATCGTGGCCATTTCGCGCGGCGGCGTTTACGGCGCAGGCGCACCGGCTGCAGCACTCGAACACCTCGAAACCTATCTTAAGGGCGTGTTCGCCTTCATCGGCGTCACCGATCCGGAGTTCATCGTCGCCGAAGGTCTGAATATCGGTCCTGAGCATCGCGAGAAAGCAATGCAGGGCGCGATCCAGGCCGCCACCGGTCTGCGCGCGGCGTAAGCACTTCGCAACATCAGAGAGGGGCTTCTTCCATGAGCAATGCAACACGCTATCTGCCGTTTCTCGGCCGTCTTCTCGTCGGCGGTATTTTTTTCCTGAGCGGACTCGGCAAGCTCGCAGCCTACGGCGCCACGACGGCCGGCATCGCGAAGGTCGGTCTGCCGTTTCCGCCGCTCGCCTTCGCGGTCGCGATCATCGTCGAAGTGGGCTTCGGGCTTCTGCTGGTGATCGGTTTCCAGACGCGGCTGGTCGCGCTCGTGCTGGCGGTCTGGTGCGTCGTGACGGCCGTCTTCTTTCACAGCAATTTCTCCGATCAGAACATGATGATCCACTTCTTCAAGAATCTGATGATCGCCGGCGGGCTCCTGCAGATCGTGCATTTCGGCGCGGGCGCAGTGAGTGTGGATGGACGAAAATGAATTCCTTCCCCGAACGAAGTTCGGGGGAGGTGGATTGCCCTCTCGCTTCGCGCTGGGAGGGGATTTTCAATTGAGCGGACTTTGATGGTTCGCGAGATGGCGGGCTGCGCACTGAAGGTCGAGCATGGCCGTCGTGACGACCTGGCCGCCCAGCGCACCGAGGGCTTCTGTGTTTATGCTCGCACAGTCCACCTTTGCCGGCGTGTTGCGCTTGACGATCGCCTGCGCCCAGGCATTGGCCGATTTCGACTGCGTCGGTCGGTTGAGGGCGGAGTGTTCTTTTGCATGCCGCGCGGCGGCGACGACGTCGTTCTGATAGGCGACGCATTGCGCGCGCTGTTCGGGCGAAAGATTGTCGAGGTTCTCGAGATTGCAGCCGTTCAGCGCAGGCCCCAGCACCGTTGCGTCGGGCGTTGTAGGCACGGGGATCAGGACGTCGGGCGCAACGGGCGTGGGCCTGCGGATCGGCGCGACGGACGGACGTTGCACCGCCGGCGTTTCCGCGGGCGGGGCGCTGCGCAGGAGCGGCAAGAATCTCAGGATGGTTTCGCGCGGCGTCTCTTCGTGCAGCTTTTGCCGTGCCGAGAGCAGCGCCGCCAGGACCAGAATATGAAGCAGAAGCACAAGGCCGGTGCTGACGGCCTTGTCGGCGTAGTCCGGACCGAAGAACCCCTCGGCCGTATCTCTCGGGCGCCGCAGCATTCGCGCGGAACGATATCGGGAAAAAGCGCGGCGCGCCCGCTATTTCTTCGCGAGGCGGAGTTCGGCCGTCGTGCTTTCGCCCTGCACGCTGGCCAGCCGCAGGTTTCCGCCCATGCCGCGGGCGAGGCGCATGGCGACAGCGAGACCCATGCCGACGCCTGTGGTGCAGCCTGGACGATCGAAACGGCAGAAGGCTTCGCCGGCGCGCGCAAGCTCCGTCGTGGAGAAACCCAGGCCCGGATCGCGCACATTGATCATCACTGCGTCGGCGATGTTCTTGACCTGCAGCCGGATCGTGCCGCCCGACGGCGAATACTGCATCGCATTGCGCAGGATATTGGACAGGATGCGGTGCACGCCTGTAGGATCGGCGGCGGCTTCCGCGACCATCGGCAGCGAGACGGCGAGACGCACGCCTTTGGCGCGGGCCGTGGGAATGGCCTCGTCGACCACCTGGCGCACGATCGGAACGATGTCGATCGGCGCGGAAACCGGCGCGCTCTTGCGGCCCTCGAGGTTCGCGAAATCGAGAATGTCGCCGATCTTGCCATGCAGCTCGCGGCCGGCGAGACCGATGTCGCGTGCATATTCGGAATATTTGCGGTGCTGGCCGAAGACGCCACGCTCGATCACTTCCGAGAATCCGATGATGGCGTTGAGCGGAGTTCGCAGTTCGTGACTCATGTGGCCCACGAATTCGCGGCGCGCGCGTTCGGCTTCCACGGCGCGACGCTCCGCGTCGGCCAGACGCACGAGAAGGCGGGCCTGCTCGGGCTTGGTGGCGCGGAGGTTTTTCACGGCCTCGGTCGTGCGCGCACGGCGTTCGAATTCCCTCACGAAGATGACGGCAAGGCCCCCGCCGGCCAGCGCCGGGCCGAAGATGACGAAGAAATAGAGCGGCAGCGATCCGTACCAGGCGCCGAGCGCTTCGCCCACGCGCGAGGAAGCGGCAACCGCGAGCGGCCAGCCTTCGACGCGCCTCAGCGCCACGATCCGCCGTCCGTCCGCCACGTCGATCTCGCGCGAAGCCTGCGGCTGATTATCGAGCGACAGCGCTTCGACGCTCGGAAGCGCGCGCCATTCGCTGCCCAGCGCCACGACTTCGCCGGTAAGCGTCGCCAGCAGCGCTTCGCGTTCCCCCGCCGACGGCATCAGGGCCTTCGCATCGAGCTCGACGGCCACGATGTGATTGCCTTCGTTGAAGAGGATGGCGAAGCTTTTGCCGTCGCGCGACGCCGCGATCGCATGGCCGGTCAGCGCCTGGTCGAGCGTATCGGGCGGCAGCGGCAGAAAGCCTTTGGGGGCGCTCGTGAGCTCGGATTGCAATTCGCCCCGCAGATCGAGCACCGCGATGTTGCGCAGCGCCGTGCCGCCGGCCTCGGACAGCGCCGCCGAGGTTTCCGCCGAACTCGCGGCGTTCGTAAAAGCCGCCCCGATGGCGGCGTAACGATTGAGCTCGCCGCCCAGATCGAGCGCCAGCTCCTGGGCGCGCTCGTCGTCGAAGCTCGCGGCTTCCGAGAGCGCGTGCGCGCGGTCGTTGCGCATCTGGATGAAGGCCGCAGCCGCGAAGCTGCCGCAAATGAGCACGACCGACAAGGCGACCGTGAGGCGGATGTTGCCCGCAACTCGCCGGATCGGCCACGACAGGACACCGGGGAGAGACCATGCAGTCCCGACAGCTGCTCGACTCTCGGCCATGAAGGGGAGCGCACCCCGCCTTACTGATTCATCACAAAAGCATTATGCCTGAGTGATTCGTTACAAAAGCATTATGCCTATCTCCGGCTGGGCGTCACGCGTGATACAACAAAAGCGTGTGTGCGGGCCTCGATTGCAACGCATGCATGAGCGTAGTGGGCTTTCGGCGCTTCAAAAGTCGAGCAGTCGACAGAAGACTAGCCGAGCATCTTCGTCGCGACTTCGAAAAGATTCGCAGAGAGATCCTGCATCTTCACGATGGTCTGCATTTCGGCACGCATGAGTTTCTGCCGCTCCGAATCATAGCGCCGCCAGTTCTCGAACGCGCCGGCCATGCGCGCTGCGACCTGAGGATTGACCCCGTCGAGCTTGCGCACGGTTTCGCCGACCAGCGCGTAGCCCTGGCCGTCGCGGGCATGGAACCGCACATGATTGCCGGCGAAAGCGCCGACGAGCGCGCGCACGCGGTTGGGATTCTTGATGTCGAAGGCCGGGTGCTTCATCAGCGCCCGCACGCCCGCGACCGCGCCGGGCAAGGGCGAGCCGGCCTGCAAGCCCAGCCATTTGTCGAGCACCAGCGGATCGCCTTTGAAGCGATCATGGAAATGGGCGAAGGCCTTGTCGCGCAGCGGCGAGTTCATGCGGCTGAGAGCTGCGAGGCCCGCGATCATGTCGGTCATGTTGCTCGCGGTGCGATAGTGCCTGTCGGCGAGTTCGGCCGCGGTGTCGTCGTCTGCGGAGGAGAGATAGCGAAGCGCCGCGTTGCGCAGGGACCGTTGTCCGGCCGATTTTGCATCCGGCGAGAAGGCACCGGATTGCGCGAACTTCGCATAGAGCGCCCGCAGTGCGGGACCGTGCGCGTCCGCAACGGCGCGGATGAGCGCCACGCGCGCCGCATGGATAGCGTCGGGATCGACCGGGGATTTCGCCAGTGCCAGCTCGCTTTCCAGCGGCGGCATCAGCATGAGCGCGGCAAAGGCGGGATCGTCTTCCGCGCGCGCGACCACCTCGCCGATGGCGTCGAGGTAGATCCCGTCGGCCCGGGGCTCCGCGCCGCCCTTCACGGTCTCGGCCATGTCGAGCACGATCTCCGTCGCCAGCACCTGGCCGGACTCCCAGCGGTTGAACGCGTCGCTGTCGCGGCCCATGAGCGCTGCGCGCGCTTTGCGGTCGACAGCCAGTTTGAAATTCGCCGGCGCCGAGAAGCCGCGCCCGAGCGACAGCAGCGGCTCTTCCGGAACGTCCACGAAGACGAAGCGTTCTTCGACCTTCGCGAATTCGAGCACGCGCTCGTCGGGGCCCGTGATGTTCTCGCCTTGTAATGTCAGCGGCAGGTTTTTGCCGCCGCGTCCGACGAAACCCAGCCGTACCGGGATCGGCATCGGCTTCTTCACCGGCTGGCCGGGCGTAGGCGCGAGGTTCTGGCGCAGCGTCAGCGTGTAGCGCCGGTTCGCCGCGTCATACGCGCCTTTCGCCTCGACGGTCGGCGTGCCGGCCTGGTGATACCAGAGGCGGAACTGCTTCAGGTCGCGCCCGTCCGCGTCCTCGAAACATTTCACCCAGTCTTCGACGGTGGCGGCCTCACCGTCGTGGCGCGCGAAATAGAGATCGGTCGCCCTGCGATAGGCTTCGTCGCCCACGATCGTCTTCAGCATGCCGATGACTTCGGCGCCTTTCTCGTAGACGGTCGCGGTGTAGAAATTGTCGATGGTGATGTAGGCTTCGGGCTGCACGGGATGGGCGAGCGGGCCCGCATCTTCCTGGAATTGCCGCATGCGCAGCATCTTCACGTCCTCGATGCGCTTGACGGCTTTCGACCGCATGTCGGCCGAGAAGCTCTGATCGCGGAAGACGGTCAGGCCTTCCTTCAGCGACAGCTGGAACCAGTCGCGGCAGGTGATGCGGTTGCCGGTCCAGTTGTGGAAGTATTCGTGCGCCACGACGCTTTCGATGCGCGCATAGTCGTCGTCCGTCGCCGTCTCGGGGCTCGCGAGCAGCAGCTTGTCGTTGAAGATGTTGAGGCCCTTGTTCTCCATGGCGCCGAAATTGAAGGCGGAGACGGCGACGATCATGAAGATGTCGAGATCGTATTCGCGACCGTAAGCCTCTTCGTCCCAGCGCATGGCGCGCTTGAGCGAATCCATGGCGTAAGTCACCTTGGGCTCGTTGCCGTGCTCGACATAGATGGCGAGCGCCACGCGCCGTCCGGACATCGTCGTGAGCTCATCCTTGAGCACGCCCAGATCGCCGGCGACGAGCGCGAAGAGATAGCAGGGCTTCGGGAACGGGTCCTTCCATACCGCAAAGTGGCGGCCGCCCGGCAGATCGCCATGCTCCACGAGGTTGCCGTTGGAGAGCAGCACGGGCAGCGATGCTTTCGGCGCTTCTATCCGCGTCGTATAGCGCGCGAGTACGTCGGGGCGGTCGAGGAAATAGGTGATGCGACGGAAGCCTTCCGCTTCGCATTGCGTGCAGAAGATGCCCTTCGAAACGTAAAGTCCTTCGAGCGCGGTGTTGTGCGCGGGCCGCGTCTCGGTGACGATCTCGAGCGTGAAGCGATCGGGCACATTCGCGATGGTGAGGCATTCCTCGTCGAGCTTGTAGGCGGCGGGCGCAAGTTTCCTGCCGTCGATCGCGACCGAGACGAGTTTCATATGCTCGCCGTTCAGCACCAGCGGCGCGCTGTTCTTGCCGTTGCGCGCGATTTGCGTCGTCGCCGTGACCTTCGTCGTTTCGGGAGCGAGGACGAAGTCGAGCGCGATTTCGGAAACCTGGAAATCGGGCGCGCGGTAGTCCTGAAGGCGAACGGCGCGCGGTTCTTCTGTGCGCATCTTTATCCTCATCGAGCGAAATCGGGGGCGAAGATATAGCGGCTATTTTTCGGCGGCGAAAGCGGAGCAGGTGGGAACAATTTGAGCGCAGTGGACGCGAAGGTTGCGCGGAGGTCGCTGGGGCAGTTCGCGCGCGCGACGCGCGCAATATTTCATTCGCGAAAGAAGCGACTGCGCGCTGACGCGCGCGTTGAACCATCTGCGTCTTCTGCGCCAAAAAATGTCTAAGCGGGCTCCTGACGCGCAGCGTCGAGGAAGCGTTCTACATCGACGTCCGGCGTGGCGAAGGAGGTGACGAGGCGGACCAGCGTTTGGCCGTTCGTCGACTGTCCCCATTCGTAGAACTTCGCGCCGCCTTTCCGCAGGCGCGCAATCGCGGCGTCCGGTAGTTTCACGAAGATCTCGTTGGCTTCGACGGGATGCACGAGCTCGGCGCCGGGGATCGCCGCAAGTCCTTGCGCCAGGCGTTTCGCGAGTGCATTGGCGCGCGCGGCCGTCGCGAGCCAGCGATCGTTTTCGAGATAGCTCACGAGCTGCGCGGAAATGAAGCGCATCTTCGACACGAGATGACCGGCCTTCTTGCGGCGATATTCGAAGTCGCGCACGTCGTTCCGGTTGAAGAAGACGACGGCTTCGGCGCAAAGCGCGCCGTTCTTCGTGGCACCGAAAGACAAAACGTCGACGCCGGCCTTCCACGTCGCCTCCGCAGGCGAGGCGCCCAGATGCACGAGCGCATTGGCGAAGCGCGCGCCGTCGACGTGCAACTTCAATCCATGCGCTTTGGCAAGGCTCGCGATCTCGGAAATTTCTGTCAGCGTGTAGACCGTGCCGGACTCGGTCGCCTGCGTGAGGCTGATCACCGACGGTTGCACGCTGTGCACATCACCCTTGCGAAAGCGCCGAAGCGCACGCTCGATGGCAACCGGCATGAGCTTGCCGCGCTCGCCTGCGATCGGCACGAGCTTGGCGCCATGGGTGAAGAACTCCACCGCGCCGCATTCGTCCGTCTCGATGTGTGCGGCAGCGTGGCAGAGGACTGCGCCGTATGGCGGGCAGAGTGTGGAAAGCGCCAGCGCATTGGCCGCTGTGCCAGTCAGGACGGGAAAGACTGTGACTTCGCGCTCGAAGAGCGTCGCCATGCGAGGTCCGAGCTCTTTCGTAAATGGATCGGCGCCGTAGGAAGACGCGGCCGCTGCGCCTGCGGCTGCGAGGGCCGACAGGATTTCCGGGGTGGCGCCGTAGGCGTTGTCGCTGGCAAAATTCATGGGGGCCTTGCCTGGGATAGTGCGCTGGCGAAGCTAGCCGGGAACCGACGACTTGCGAAAGGCGCGGCTGGCCGCAGGCGTCTTCCCATCGATCCCGAATGATGCACAATCGGGCGTCCCGACATCAGGAAACGACCCGTATGAGCGATCTCGAAACCTTCCGCGCCGACACCCGCAAATGGCTGCAAGCGAACTATCCCGCCGGCCTCGGTCAGGTCAGCCTCGACGATGACGACGATTCCATCTGGGGCGGCCGCCGCGCGAAGCATAAGAACAAGGACGCCAAGCTCTGGCTCGACCGCATGGCCGAGAAGGGCTGGACCGCTCCGACCTGGCCCAAGGACTATGGCGGCGGTGGGCTTTCCCCAGCGGAAGCGCGCGTTCTGCAGCAGGAACTCGGCCGCATCAAGGCGCGCCCCGCGCTGATGTCATTCGGCCTGTGGATGCTGGGACCGGTGCTGCTCGAATATGCGAGCGAGGAACAGAAGCGCGAATATCTGCCGAAGATCGTGCGCGGCGAGATCCGCTGGTGCCAGGGCTATTCCGAGCCAGGCGCGGGTTCCGATCTCGCGAGCCTCAGGACGCGCTGCGAAGACAAGGGCGATCACTTCCTCATCAACGGCCAGAAGATCTGGACGTCCTATGCCGACAAGGCCGACTGGATCTTCTGCCTCGTGCGCACGGATACGTCGAAGAAGCACGAAGGCATTTCCTTTGTTCTCTTTGACATGACGACGCCGGGCGTCGAAGCGCGGCCGATCAAGCTGATTTCGGGTTCGTCGCCGTTCTGCGAGACGTTCTTCACCGATGTGAAAGTGCCGAAGGCGCAACTCGTAGGAAAGTTGAATGGCGGCTGGGAGATCGCCAAGCGTCTCCTGCAATATGAGCGGCAGAACATTTCCTCCGGCGGTTTCGGCGGCGGTGGCGGCGTCGAGCTGGAAGAGATCGCGAAGTCCTATGTCGGCGAGAAGGACGGGCATCTCGCGGATGCGGATCTACGCGCGCGCATCGCGGCGCATCGTATGGAAGCCAAGGCCTTTGCGCTGACCGTGCGCCGCATCGAGGAAGAAGCCAAAGCCGGCAAGACCGTCGGCCCCGCCGTGTCGATCATCAAATACGCGGCGGCGAAGCTCAATCAGGAGCGATGCGAACTGATGGTCGAAGCGATGGGAAGCCAGGGCCTCGGTTGGGACGGCGAAGGCTTCAAGCCGTCTGAAATCGCGGCCACGCGCAGCTGGCTCCGCTCGAAAGGCAATTCCATCGAGGGCGGCACGTCGGAAGTGAACCTCAACGTCGTTGCGAAACGCGTGCTGGGTTTGCTGGATCATCAGTGATCTCTCACTCAGCTGTCATGGCCCGCAAATGCGGACCGCCCAGTTGACGAGAAGAACTGCTCTCGAAAAGCAATGAAGAACAAAATCCCGCAAAGCGAATTTGGGTCACCTGGGTGGCCCGCATTTTCGGGCCATGACATGTAAGGGTTGAAAGATGGCAAACCTCACCGAAGAACAATCGATGCTGCGCGACGCGGCCAAGAGCTGGGTCGCGGAGAAATCGCCTGTCACTGCCTTCCGCAAGATGCGGGACTCCGGAAACGCCGACGGCTTCGACCGCGCGGTGTGGAAGGAGATGTGCGAGATGGGATGGGCGGGCATCCTGGTGCCGGAGGATTTCGGCGGCTCGGGACTCGATTATCTGACGCTGGGCCTCGTGCTGGAGGAGACCGGCCGCACGCTGACGGCATCGCCTTTGTTCTCGACCGCGCTGGTCGCCACGTCCGCTTTGCTGCTTGCCGGCAACGACGCGCAGAAGAAGGCATGGCTGCGGAAATTCGCCGGTGGCGAAGCGCTGGGCGCGCTGGCCGTCGACGAAGCCGGGCACCACGCGCCGGAACGCATCGCGCTCAAAGCCGCGAAGAGTGGTTCCGGCTGGACGCTCACCGGCAGGAAAGTCTTCGTGCTCGACGGCGGCATGGCGGACGTGCTGATCGTGGCCGCGCGCACGTCGGGCAAGGCGGGCGACAAGGACGGCATCACGCTGTTCCTCGTGCCGGGCGATGCGAAGGGCCTGAAGCGCACCAAGCTCAAGAGCGTCGACAGCCGCGGGGTCGCCAATCTCGAATTCGCGAACGTCGAAGTGGGGGCAGGCGACGTGCTCGGCACGGTCGATCACGGTTTCTCGACGCTCGACGCGGTGCTCGATCGCGCGCGGGCCGGCATGGCGGCGGAGATGCTGGGGCAGGCGTCGCAATCCTTCGACATCACGCTCGAATATCTGAAAACGCGCACGCAGTTCGGCCAGGTGATCGGCACGTTCCAGGCGCTGCAGCATCGCGCGGCGAAGATGTTCACTGATCTGGAACTCGCGCGCTCCTGCGTGGAAGCGGCGCTGATTGCCATCGACCGCGGCGCCAACGACGTGGCGCAGCTCTGCTCGCTCGCCAAAACGCGCGCCGGCGATGTCTGCCATCTCGTCTCCAACGAAATGGTGCAGATGCACGGCGGCATCGGCATGACCGACGCGCACGATTCCGGTCTCTATCTCAAACGCGCCCGCGTGCAGGAAGCGACCTATGGCGGGTCGTCGTTCCACCGCGACCGCTATGCGACGCTGATGGGGTATTGAGACCTTGAAATTAGGGGCACGACTTGTTGGTCGTTCGGCTACTGGCATTCGCGCTTGGCGGCGCAGTCTCCACCGCGATGCATGTTCAGCTAAAGCTCGGGCTTCTCTGGTCCCTGCTGGCGGGCATTGCGGTCTATATCGTGTCCGGCCTAATTGCAGAGCACTTGCTTTTCGGACGCGTTGGCTGGTAGCCCGGCCGCGCTCACGCCGTGATTAAATCGCCCGCAAATACCGCACCGGCTTCCCCGCGACGAGCGCCTGCGCCGCTTCCATGATCGCTTTGGTGTCGATGCCGTGATGGGCGTAGAGATCCGCGATGCGGCCGCTCTGCCCGAAATGTTCGACGCCGAGCGACGTCACGCGATCGCCGCGCACGCCGCCGAGCCAGGATAACGTTGCGGGATGCCCGTCGATCACCGTGACGAAGCGCGCGAAAGCAGGGAGCTGTAACAGCAACCGCTCGATATGCGATGACGCATGCGAAAGACCGCGCATGCGTGCGCGCGAGGCGGCTTGCCAGCCGGCGTTCAGGCGATCGGCCGACGTGACCGCGAGCACCGCGACATCACGACGATCTTCGGCGAGGAAGCCCGCAGCCGCGATGGCTTCCGGCGCCACCACGCCCTGATAGGCGATGACGATCTCGCAATTGGGGCCCGGCGCCCTCAGCCAATAGGCGCCGTCGATGATGTCGCGCGCGAGGCTCCCGTCGATCTTGCGCTTGGGTTGTTCGAGCGGGCGCGTGGAAAGGCGCAGATACACCGAGCCGCCCGTCTCGTCGCGCAGCCAGCTCTGCTCCGAGTCCTTCTTGCCGTCGCGCTGGATGTAGTCGAAGGACCAGCCGAGCAGGATCGCGAGCTCGTCGACGAAGGCCGGCTCAAACGAGGCGAGCCCGTCCTGCGCCATGCCGATCAGCGGCGTGCCGATCGATTGGTGCGCGCCGCCTTCCGGCGCCAGCGTCACGCCGGACGGCGTCGCCACGAGGATAAACCGCGCGTCCTGGTAGCAGGCGTAGTTCAAAGCATCGAGGCCGCGCGCGATGAAGGGATCGTAGAGTGTACCGATAGGCAACAAACGCTCACCGAACAGGGAATGCGAAAGCCCAAGCGCTGCCAGCAGAATGAAAAGATTGTTCTCCGCGATGCCGAGTTCGATGTGCTGGCCTTGCGGCGACAGCGACCAGCGATAGGTCGACGCGATCTTCTGTTCCTTGAAGCGGTCTTCCATCTCCGTACGATCGAACACGCCGCGGCGATTGACCCACCCGCCCAGATTGGTCGAGACGGTGACGTCGGGCGACGTGGTGACAATACGTTTGGCGAATTCGCTTTGCTCGCGGCCGAGGTCGAAGAGGATGCGGCCGAAGCCTTCCTGCGTCGACATTTCCGGCGCAGTCGGAACGGGCATGGCTTGGGGCACGTCGAGCCTCGGCGCGGCGAAACGCCGGCGGCCTTCCGCATTGAACGGATTCTTGTCGAGGAACCCCTGCAATTCGGCGGCATCGCGCGTCAGGCCTTCGAACTTCTCCCACTCATGGCCTTCGCGGATGTTCATCGTCTCGCGGAATTGGCCCATCTGCTGCGGCGTCAGAAGTCCCGAGTGGTTGTCCTTGTGCCCCGCCAGCGGCAGGCCCATGCCTTTGATCGTGTAGGCGATGAAGCAGATCGGCCGGTCGTGATCGATGGAGAGGAACGTGTCGAGCAACAGATCGAGATCGTGCCCGCCGAGATTGCCCATCAGCCCGGAAAGCGCGTCGTCGTCGTAATCATCGATCAGGCGCCCCGCCGGGGAATTGCGGCCGAGATCGGCATGGAGGCGCTCGCGCCACGCCGCGCCACCACGGAAAGTCAGCGCGGAATAAAGATCGTTCGGCGCCTCGTCGATCCATGTGCGCAGATCTTCGCCGCCGGGCTTGGCGAACGCCTTTTCCATCCGGCGGCCATATTTGAGCGTGACGACGTCCCAGCCCGTTGCGCGGAACATCTCCTCGAAGCGCGTGTAGAGGCCTTCGCGGATGATGCCGTCGAGGCTCTGGCGGTTGTAATCGATGATCCACCAGGTGTTGCGCAAGCTGTGCTTGTAGCCCTCGATCAGCGTCTCGTAGATGTTGCCTTCGTCGAGTTCAGCGTCGCCGACGAGCGCGACCATGCGGCCGAGCCTGTCTGCGTCATGCAAACCTTTCGCCGCGAGATAATCCTGCGTCAGGCTGGTGAACGCCGTCATCGCCACGCCCAGCCCCACCGAGCCCGTCGAAATGTCGACGTCGTCCGTATCCTTGGTGCGCGATGGATAGGACTGCGCGCCGCCGAAGGCGCGGAACGCTTCCAGCTTCTCGCGCGTCTGGTTGCCGAGGAGATATTGAATGGCGTGAAACACCGGGCTCGCATGCGGCTTCACCGCCACGCGGTCCTGCGGCTTCAGCACGCCCAGATAGAGCGCCGTCATGATCGAGACGAGCGATGCGGACGACGCCTGATGGCCGCCCACTTTGATCGCGTCTTCCTCCGCGCGAAGGTGATTCGCGTTGTGGATCGTCCAGGTGGAGAGCCAGAGGATCTTCCGCTCGAGCTCGCTGAGGATGTCACGCAATGGAAACCGTCCCGATCATAGGCGGGCGGTAGAAACCACGGCTGGGGTCGAAATTCAAAAACAATTCACAGGTGCGGGGCGCATGGTTGTTGCGCAGCCTGCATTTTTCGCCTTTGCCGTACTCTTTGGCTATGCTCGCCTGGCTAGTTCCGAGGATTCTCCATGCCCGGCCTGCATCCTTTTTCCTCCACGCTCGAACTTATCGGCTCGACCCCCATGGTGGAACTCAGCCATTTCGACACCGGCCCGTGCCGGCTCTTCGTGAAGCTCGAAAGCCAAAATCCCGGCGGCTCCATTAAGGATCGCATCGGGCTTTCCATGATCGAAGCGGCGGAGCGCGACGGCAGGATCAAGCCCGGCGGCACGCTGGTGGAGGCGACGGCGGGCAACACCGGCCTCGGTCTGGCACAAGTGGCGATCCTCAAAGGCTACCGCGTGCTCCTCGTCGTGCCCGATAAGATGGCGCGCGAGAAAATTCAGCACCTGCGTGCGCTCGGCGCCGAAGTCCGCATCACGCGGTCCGACGTGGGCAAGGGTCATCCCGAATATTATCAGGACGTGGCCGAGCGGCTGGCGGGCGAGATGGAGAACGCGTTCTTCGTCAACCAATTCGCCAATCCCGCCAATCCCGAAGCGCATGAGAAGACGACCGGCCCCGAAATCTACGAACAGATGGACGGCGACGTCGATGCGATCGTGCTCGGCATCGGCTCCGGCGGCACGTTCACCGGCATCGGGCGTTTCTTCCGCCGCGTCAGTCCCAAGACGGAGATGGTGCTGGCCGATCCCGTCGGCTCCATTCTCGCGCCGCTGGTGCGCACGGGGAAGTTGATCGAAGCGGGATCATGGACGGTCGAAGGCATCGGCGAGGATTTCGTGCCGCCCAACGCGGACATGTCGCTCGTCTCGAGCGCCTATTCGATCTCGGACAAGGAAAGCGTGGAAACGGCGCGCGCGCTGTTGTCGAAGGAAGGCATTCTCGCCGGCTCGTCCTCGGGCACGCTGCTGGCGGCGGCGCTGCGCTATTGCCGCGAGCAGACCAAGCCGAAGCGCGTCGTCACGCTCGCGCCCGATAATGGCAACAAATACCTCTCGAAAGTCTACAACGACTATTGGGTGATCGAGCAGGGTCTCGCCGACCGCAAATTGCTGGGAAACTTAAGCGATCTGATCACGCGGCGCTTCGATGCCGGAGGCTCCGTGACGGTCGGGCCCGACGACACGCTTCTCATCGCCTATAACCGCATGCGTGCGGCAGACGTCTCGCAATTGCCGGTGGTGAAGGACAAGCACATCGTCGGCATCCTGGACGAAAGCGACATCCTGGCCACCGTCGAAGGCGACGATGCCGCGCGCGCAGCACGCTTCCGCGATCCGGTGAAGAGCGCGATGACGACGAAGCTCCACACCGTACAGGTCTCCGAGAAGCTCAAGGTGCTGGCGCCGGTGTTCGAGCGCAACGAAGTCGCCATCGTGCTCGACGGCGAAAATTTCGTGGGCCTCATCACCCGCGTCGACCTCATCAACCATTTGAGACTCAATCCATGACCGATAGTAAGGGTTCGAACCGCCTGGCCTTCGCCACGCGAACGATTCACGCTGGCCAGCATCCCGATCCGTCGACCGGCGCCGTCATGGTGCCGATCTACGCGACGTCGACCTACGCGCAGGAAAGCCCGGGCGTGCACAAGGGCTATGAATATTCGCGCAGCCAGAATCCGACGCGGCAAGCCTTCGAGCGCTGCATAGCCGATCTCGAAAGCGGCACGGCCGGCTTCGCTTTCGCGTCAGGCCTCGCCGCCATCGCCACCATCCTCGATCTTCTGTCGAGCGGCGACCACGTGGTGGCGACGGACGACATCTACGGCGGCTCGTTCCGGCTGTTCGAGCGCGTGCGCAGGCGCTCGGCCGGGCTCGGCTTCGACTTCGTCGATTTCGCGGACGCAGCGGCGATCGAGCGTGCGCTCACGCCCGAGACGAAGCTGATCTGGATCGAGACGCCGACCAATCCGCTTTTGAAGCTGGCCGATCTTTCCGCCATCGCGGCGCTGGCGAAGAAGCGCGGTATCCTCACCGTCGTCGACAACACTTTCGCCAGTCCTTACGTGCAGCGGCCGCTGGAACTTGGCTGCGACATCGTCATGCATTCGACGACGAAATACCTGAACGGCCATTCCGACATTGTGGGCGGCGTGGCGGTGGTGGGCGACAATCGCGAGCTGGCCGAGAAGCTGAAGTTCCTGCAGAACGCCGTCGGCGCCATCGCGGGGCCGTTCGATTCCTTCCTGGCGCTCAGGGGCCTGAAAACGCTGGCGCTGCGCATGGAGCGGCATTGCTCCAATGCCCTGAAAATCGCGCGCTGGCTGGAAGCACAGAACGACGTCGCGCGCGTCATCTATCCGGGCCTCGAAAGCCATCCTCAAGCTGCGCTCGCCAAGCGCCAGATGAGCGCCTTCGGGGGCATTGTGACGGTCGTCCTGAAGCGCGATCTCGCGGGGACCAAACGTTTCCTTGAACGCACGCGGCTCTTCACGCTGGCCGAAAGCCTGGGCGGCGTCGAAAGCCTGATCGAGCATCCCGCCATCATGACGCACGCGTCGATCCCGCAGGTGCAGCGCGAGACAGTCGGCATTTCGGATTCGCTGGTCAGGCTGTCCTGCGGCGTGGAGGATGCGGACGACCTCATCGCCGATCTGGCGCAGGCGTTAAATTAAGTTGTCATCCCCGGCGAGTGCGAACGAAGTTCGCGCGAGGGAAGGGGACCCAGGTGCAAACGCGAGCTCATTTTCAGAAATCAGTCGGACCCCTGAAGAAGTCTACATAGGGGCAGCTTGGCGGTGGGGCGGAGGTTTGTGTCCGCGGGCGATGTCCCATCCCTCGATATCTGCATAGGCAATTCCACACGTCCACGTGGCGATCTCTCGTAACTGTTCGACGCGCCAGGTTATCCATGCCATTCAGAGTGCCGCGAAAACAAAGCCAGCAATTTTAAGGGTTCTCATCGTTGGTCTATCTGGGTCCCCTTCCCCTCGCGCTTCGCGCTCGGCCGGGGATGACAGCTTTTTTGAAGCGCGCTAAACCGTACAATCCTTCGGCGGCGACATGGTGAAGTTCGGGTCGACTTTCGTAAATGACCACGTGATCTGCGTCTTGATGTCGGTGAGCGCGATATGGGTGTCGTCGACGCGGGCCACGTCGAAGGCGTCCTTGAAATCGCCGAGCGCGGCGTCGACCTTCTCGCCGCTCACCGTTTCCGTCTTCTCGACATAGCGCTTGCCGTCGAACGACCAGGTACCGGTCTCGAACCAGCTCGAAATCGCCTCGCAGTCGGTGCCGTTGCGGATGTTCTTGACGAAGGTGCCGTCCGGATTGTTGTCGACGACCGACTGCAGATGCAGGCCGTCCTCGATGCCTTCCGTGTACCAGCGGCCGGTCATGAGATTGTCGCCCGACGCCGGCCCAGCGAGCGCGAAGGTCAGCGGCAGCAGCGCTAGGAGAACTTTCATCTCGAAACCTTTCATCCGCGGCGCCGACAAAGCGTAACATCGTGGCGATTTCCGCGGAATACAAGGCGCCGAGGCCGCGGCGTCGCAGCTAGCCGATCTTCTCCCACGCGATATCCCAGCTTTCGCGCCGCTCGACGAAGCCGGTGACCCGGCCCTGCGCATCGCGCTGAAAGATGTCGCGGATCCGCGGATCGCCTTTGGCGAAAAACACGTCGGAGGCTTCCGCGTTCCACGTCACCGGTTTGCGGCCATTGCGGGTGGCGCTGATCGTGCCGTTCACGACAGTGACCGTATAGATCGCCTCGGAACCTTTCAGCCTGTAGGTGCCCGCATATTGCGCGAGCTGCTCCGCGGGTAACGCGAGTGCGGGCGGGTCGGTCTTCTCCGCGAGCACCTGTTCGGCGATCTCCTTCCAGCCGTCAGTGCGTTTGCGCCACGTCGTCAGCGTCAGATAGTCGGCATGGAGCGTCTGCGCGAAATAGCTCTCCGTTTCGACCTGGCGGAACAGCGCGACAGCCACGTCGCCTTCTTCGTGATAGGAGAGAAGCTCGACGCGGATCGAGCCGCCCAGACCCTTCGGCAGCGGGCGGACTTCCTTCAGCGCTTCGGCCTTGCCTTTGTAGCTCGCATCTTCCTCGGCGAAGATGAAGCCGGGATCGACGTACCTGTCCCACACCGCCGCATCACCCCCCGTCAGGGCGTCGGCCATCTCTTGCCGCTGCTGCGTGATGAGCACGCGATCGTCGGCATGGGCGGCCGACGCGGCAAGTGAGGTGATAAGTGCGATGATCCCAAGAATCCTGGACATGCAGGTCCCTCCGTAACGAAGGGAGAATGCAGCAATCGCCGTGATCGCGGCAATCAATAGCGCGTGAAGGGGCAAGCGTGAGCTAGCGCAGGCTGTTTATATATTGTCGTGCTTCAGCGTTGGCTCTGTTCCAGTCGGCCGCGATACTGCTGTTCAGGCAGTCTGCATGATAGTCGTCAAGTGCGGGATTTGGTTTTGCATAAGGAACGCGCCATTTTAGATTTGTCAGATAGCTCGGCCACGCGAACACATCATACCAAGCTATAGCGTCTGTTCGAAGCAACGTCGCGTGCGGTGCAGAGCATTCTAACTTGTACATTTCGAATTCGGGCACGATCACATCTTTGAATGTCCGCCCCTTAAAAACGACCTCGGAATCGGCCCACTGTCCGTCGGAACTCCGAAACGCAACGCTTGGATTGTTCCAGCGCACATATCCAACTAGCAGCGCGATCGTGGCAAGGGCACCATAGGCCGCATAATTGACGGGAGATTTATAAAGTGGCTCTCGCTTCATAAAATTCCCGGCAGATCGAGCCCGTTTTCCCGTGCGCACTCAATCGCAGTGTCATACCCCGCATCGGCGTGACGCATGACGCCGGTCGCCGGATCGTTCCAAAGCACGCGTGCGATGCGTTTCGCCGCTGCGTTCGTCCCGTCGCAGACGATGACCATGCCGGCATGCTGCGAGAAGCCCATGCCCACACCGCCGCCATGATGGAACGACACCCAGGTGGCGCCGCTGGCGCAATTGAGGAGCGCGTTGAGCAGCGGCCAGTCGGACACCGCATCCGTGCCGTCCTTCATCGCTTCCGTTTCGCGGTTGGGCGAGGCGACGGAGCCTGAATCCAGATGATCGCGGCCGATGACGATCGGCGCCTTCACTTCGCCTTTCGCCACCATCTCGTTGAAGGCGAGGCCCACCTTGTCGCGTTCGCCGAGACCGATCCAGCAGATGCGCGCGGGCAGTCCCTGGAAGCGGATCTTCTCGCGCGCCATGTCGAGCCAATGATGCAGATGCCTGTCGTGCGGCAGGAGCTCTTTCACCTTCTGGTCGGTCTTGTAGATGTCGTCCGGATCGCCGGAGAGCGCCACCCACCGGAACGGACCCACGCCGCGGCAGAACAGCGGGCGGATATAGGCCGGCACGAAGCCCGGAAAATCGAATGCGTTCGCCACACCTTCGTCTTTCGCCATCTGGCGGATGTTGTTGCCGTAGTCGAAGGTGGGAATGCCCTGCGCGTGGAACGCCAGCATGGCGCGGACATGTTCGGCCATCGATTGCTTGGCGGCGCGCGCGACGGCGTCGGGATTGCCGGCGCGCTTTTCTTCCCATTCCGCCAGCGTCCAGCCTTTCGGCAGATAGCCGTTGACGGGATCGTGCGCGGAGGTCTGGTCGGTGACGGCGTCGGGCTTCACGCCGCGGCGCACGAGCTCCGGCAGAATCTCCGCCGCATTGCCGAGCAGGCCGATGGAGCGCGGCGTCTTCGTGCGCACGGCTTCGGCGATCATCGCCAGCGCGTCGTCGAGATCCTTCGCCTGCGCGTCGAGATATTTCGTGCGCAGCCGCATGTCGATGCGCGACGGCTGGCATTCGATCGCGAGCATCGAGGCGCCCGCCATGACCGCCGCGAGCGGTTGCGCGCCGCCCATGCCGCCGAGGCCCGCTGTCAGAATCCAGCGTCCGCCGAGATCGCCGCCGTAATGCTGCTTGCCCATCTCGACGAAGGTCTCGTACGTGCCCTGCACGATCCCCTGGCTGCCGATATAGATCCAGCTGCCCGCCGTCATCTGGCCGTACATCATGAGGCCCTTGCGGTCGAGCGCATTGAAGTGCTCCCACGTCGCCCAATGCGGCACGAGATTGGAATTGGCGAGCAGCACGCGCGGCGCATCGTCGTGCGTCCTGAACACGCCAACGGGCTTGCCGGATTGCACGAGCAGGGTCTGATCGCCTTCGAGACGCTTCAAGGTGGCTATGATGCGGTCGAAACTTTCCCAGTCGCGGGCTGCGCGGCCGATGCCGCCATAGACCACGAGCTCTTCCGGACGCTCGGCCACGTCCGCGTCGAGATTGTTCATGAGCATGCGCAGCGGCGCTTCGGTCAGCCAGGTTTTGGCGTTGAGCTTGTCGCCCCGCGGCGCGCTGATGCGGCGCGTGTTGTCCAGTCGGGTCATGACGAATCCTTCGAAGCGAAGTCGATGGCGGCCTGCAGCAGTTTCGCGAGTAACGCGCGCAAGGGCGCGGCGCGATCGCGCTGATAGGGGCTCGGCCAGTTCTGCTCGGTGAGCACCGGCGGCTCCAGCATGTAGCCGCGCATGGCGAGCTCGAGTTGCACGGCGTGCACGCCATCGCCCGGCCGACCGTAATGGCGGGTGATGTAGCCTCCCTTGAAACGCCCGTTGGTCACGCGGCTGAACCTGGTTTTCACGCTCAGCGCCTCGAACATCTCGATGAGCGCCGGTGCGCAGGTGACGCCGTCATTGGTGCCGAAATTGAGATTCGGCAGCTCGCCGTCGAACAGCCGCGGGATGCGCGAACGGATGGAGTGCGCGTCGAACAGCACGATGGTCTTGTGCGCGGCGCGAAGCCTCTCGATCTCGGCGATGAGGGCGTCGTGGTACGGCGTGAAGCACATGTCGCGGCGGCGGGCGATGTCGGCAGCCGTCGGCGTGTGGCCGCTGCGGTAAAGCGGCTCGCCGTCGAAGGTCGTCGTCGGGCACAATTCCGTTGTTACCTTTCCGGGATAGAGCGAGCGGCCGCTCGGATCGCGGTTCACGTCGATGACGGTGCGGGAAATGGCGGTGCGGACGATCGTCGCATCGAGACCGGTCGCAAAACTGTAGAGCCGGTCGATCCAGTAATCCGCATCCTTCTTGGCGCGCCAGAGCGAAATGATGTGTTCCTGGTATTGCTCCGGGATGTCGGTGCCCGCATGCGGCATGGAAATGATCAGCGGAGCATTGCCGCGCTGAACGATGGGCTCTGTCATTCGCCTCTCCAGACGCGCGCATGAAGCGGGTTGAATCCCATCCGGTAGACGAGCTCGGCGGGCCGCTCGACGTTCCAGATCGCGAGGTTGCAGTATTTTCCGGCTTCGAGCGTGCCGATGTCGTTCTGACGCCCGAGCGCCTGGGCAGCGCAGCGCGTGACCCCGGCAAGGCATTCTTCGACGGTCAGCCGGAACAACGTCGCGCCCATGTTCATCGCAAGTAGCAGCGAGGTCAGCGGCGACGTGCCGGGATTGGAATCCGTGGCAAGCGCGATGGCGACGCCGTGCCTGCGCAGGGCTTCGATGGGCGGAGGCCGGGTGTCGCGCAAAAAATAGAACGCACCCGGCAGGAGCACGGCGGCGGTGCCCGCTTTCGCCATCGCCACGACGCCGGCCTCGTCTGTGTGTTCGAGATGATCCGCCGACAACGCGCCGAAGCGCGCCGCAAGGGCGGCGCCGTGCAGATCGGAAAGCTGATCCGCGTGCAGCTTCACGCGCAGGCCGTGGCGCTGCGCCGCTTCGAACACGCGTGCGACCTGGTCCGGCAAAAACGCGATGCCTTCGCAGAACGCGTCCACCGCATCGGCGAGATGCTCGCGTGCGATCGCCGGGATCATCGCGTCGCAGACGAGCGCGATGTAGGCGTCCTTGTCGCCCTTCGCCTCCGGCGGCAGCGCATGCGCCCCCAGGAAGGTGGTGACGATGTCGACCGAGCGCCGCCCGCCAAGTGCGCCCGCAGCCCGCAATTGTTTCCGCTCCTGTTCGAGCGAAAGCCCGTATCCCGATTTGATTTCGACCGTGGTGGCTCCTTCCGCGATCAGCGCGTCGAGGCGGGGGAGTGCCTGATCGATCAGGTCGAGTTCGCTGGCCTTGCGCGTGGCTTCGACGGTCGACGCGATACCGCCGCCGGCTCGCGCGATCTGTTCATAGGTTGCGCCGTCGAGCCTGAGTTCGAATTCGCGCGCGCGGTCGCCGCCGTAAACCAGATGCGTGTGACAGTCGATGAAGCCGGGCGTGATCCAGCGTCCGCCGCAATCGACTCGCCGGGCGCCGTCGAAAGCGGGCGCCTCGCGCTTTGAGCCCGCGTAGACGATGCGGCCCGCTTTGGCCGCGACAACGCCGTCCTCCACGAGGCCCAGTGCGCCCGCAAGCGTGGCAAGGCGGGCATTGTCCCAGACAGCGTCAACGCGCATCGCAACTCCGGCTTGGCGCAGGATAGAATAATGTCTCTTATGGCCAGCCAGAAAGGCGGGGCGCAAGACAATGCTGTGGTTTCAGTCCGCATTGACGCCTGAGGGCTGGGCGCGCGACGTGCGAATCACCGTCGAAGACGGGCGAATCGCCGACGTCGCGGCAAATTCGCAGGCCGCGCCGGGCGACGAGCGTCATGCCGTCGCGATCCCCGGACTTGTCAATGTCCACAGCCACGCCTTCCAGCGCGGCATGGCGGGACTGGCCGAAACGCGCGGACCTGAAGGCGACAATTTCTGGACCTGGCGCGAAGTGATGTACCGCTTCCTCGACCGCCTGACGCCGGAGGACGTGGAGGCCATCGCGGCGCTCGCCTATATCGAAATGCTGGAGCGCGGTTTCACGCGGGTGGGCGAGTTTCACTATCTGCATCACGATTCCGCGGGGCAATCTTACGCCAACGTCGCGGAACTGGCGGAACGCATCGCTGCCGCCGCGGCAGAAACGGGTATAGGTCTCACTTTGCTTCCCGTTTTCTACGCGCACGGGAATTTCGGCGCCGCCGCGCCGACGCAGGGTCAACGGCGGTTCCTCAACAGCACGGAGTCCTTCGCGAAGCTTTTCGACGCGTCGAAGCGCGCGATCGCGAAGCTGGAAGACGCCAATATCGGCGTCGCGCCTCACAGCCTGCGCGCCGTGACCCCGGAAGAGCTGGCGCGTGTCGTGACGCTCGCGCCGGCCGGCCCCATTCACATTCATGCGGCCGAACAAATCAAAGAAGTCGAAGACTGCATCGCGGCGACCGGTGCGCGTCCGGTCGAATGGCTGCTCGATCACGCGAACATCGACAGGCGCTGGTGCCTCGTGCATGCCACGCACCTGACGGGCGAGGAGACGAAACGGCTTGCGGCAAGCGGCGCCGTTGCCGGCCTTTGTCCGATCACGGAAGCCAATCTCGGCGACGGCATTTTCCCGGCGGCGGCCTATCTGTCGGCGCGCGGCGCGTTCGGACTGGGAACGGATTCGAATGTCCTGATCGACGCGGCGGGAGAGCTGCGCAGTCTCGAATATGGGCAGCGCCTTCAGCACAAAGCCCGCAACGTGCTCGCCCCCGAAGCCGGTCATTCGACGGGCCGCGCTCTGTTCGACGGCGCGGAGGCCGGCGGCGCTAAGGCGCTGGGATTGAGAATCAGCGGCCTCCAGAAGGGCGCCAGCGCCGATTTCGTCAGCCTCGACATGTCCGATCCCGCCTTTGCCGCCCGGGCCGGCGACACCCTGCTCGACAGCTGGATTTTCGCTGGCGGTTCAATCGATTGTGTCTGGCGGCGGGGCCGCAAACTGGTCGCACAAGGCTGCCATCTCAGCCGCGAAATCGTCTGCGGGCGCTACTTGCGCGTTATTACCCGTCTTGTTGGTTAGGATCGTCCAATCTCCGATTGCGCCTGAGGGATAGCCTGCAACCATGAGGAATGTTGCGCCTTCCATACGGGTCGACACGCCCGCGACGTTGCGCACGGAGCGGCGCGGCAATGCCGTGCGGGTCGTGGCGGCCGGCGATTGGGTGACGACGGAGACGGCCCGGCTCGATCCCGAAACGCGCAATATTGCCACCACCGGCGCCGGCGAGGCGGAGATCGACGGCTCCGGCATCACCGCGCTCGACAGCGCGGGCATGTGGCTCCTGCTGCGGATGAAATACGCGCTCGATGCGAAGCGCGTGCCCGTCAAACGCTTCGTTGTCCCGGATCGGTACACGACGCTTCTGTCGGCGGTCGAGCGCGAGGGGCTGGTCGAGCCCGTAACGCACAAGCCTCGACCGCACGGCCTCAATTATATTCTCGAGCGCACGGGCAAAGGCACGGTGCTCGCGTTTCGCCAGGGCTACGACATGGTGGGCTTTCTCGGCCGCGTGACCGTCGAGACGATCGAAGCCTTCCTCGAGCCGGGAAAGGAATTGCCGTTTCCGGGGTTCATCAACCAGATCGAGGAAACGGGCCTGACGGCTCTGCCGATCGTGGGCCTGCTCGCGTTCCTGCTCGGCATCACGCTCGCCTATCAGGGCGCGGACCAGCTGAAGCGTTTCGACGCGCAGATCTACACCATCGATCTTCTGGCCGTCGGATTCCTGCGCGAATTGGGCGTGCTCATCACGGCCATCATCGTGGCCGGCCGCTCGGGCTCCGCCTTCACCGCGCATATCGGCACGATGCGGGTGAACGAAGAGATCGACGCGATGAAGACGCTCGGGCTCAACACCACGGAGCTGCTGGTCCTGACGCGCGTGCTGGGCCTCCTCGTCGCGCTTCCGCTCCTGACCTTCTTCGCCGACATCGTCGGCATCATCGGCGGCATGCTGATGTGCGATCTCGAACTGCACATCACCATTCCGGTCTTCATCCGCGAATTCAAAAGCGCCGTCTCGCTCAACACGTTCCTGGTGGGCATGATCAAGGCGCCGGTCTTTGCCTTCGTCATCGCGCTTGTGGGATGTTTCGAAGGCCTGCGCGTGGAGCGCAACGCTGCGAGTGTGGGCCTTCTTACGACCCGCTCGGTGGTGGAATCGATATTCCTCGTCATCGCCTGCGATGCGGGCTTCTCGGTCCTGTTTTCCAAACTGGGGATATGACGATGTCGGCGCCCCCCAATACGAAAGACAGCGTCGTCATCCGCATCCGGGGCCTCGTCAACGCCTTCGGCGACCGGATCATCCACGACCACATCGATCTCGACGTCATGCGCGGCGAAGTGTTGGGGGTCGTCGGCGGCTCGGGCGCGGGCAAGTCCGTGCTTCTGCGATCCATCATCGGCCTCAATCATCCAAAGAGCGGCAGCATCCAGGTTTTCGGGCAGGAAACGGCGGGCGTCGACGCGGAAGACATGCGCGGCCTGCAGTTGCGCTGGGGCGTGCTCTTCCAGGACGGCGCGCTTTTCAGTTCGCAGACCGTGACCGAGAACATCCAGGTGCCGCTCCGGCGCTGGACGGACATGCCGCAGCCGCTGATGGACGAGATCGCCGCGGTCAAGCTCTCGCTGGTCGGCCTGCCGAAGGAAGCGGGACAGCTGCTTCCGTCCGAGCTTTCGGGCGGCATGCGCAAACGCGCCGGCCTCGCGCGCGCGCTCGCGCTCGATCCCGAGCTTCTCTTTCTCGACGAGCCGACGTCCGGTCTCGATCCCATCGCGGCGGCGATGTTCGATCAGCTGTTGAACGATCTGAAGGAAAGCCTGGGGTTCACGGTCTTCATGGTGACACACGATCTCGACACGCTGAGGGACACGGCCGACCGCATCGCCGTGCTCGTCGGAGGCAAAGTCAAGACGGGAACGATCGCCACCCTCATTCACGATCCGGATCCCTGGATCCAGCAATATTTCTCGGGCGTTCGAGGACGTGCCGCGTTGAGCGCCTGAAGGCGCCAAGGAGCATTGAGACATGGAAACGAAAGCCAATTATGTCGCGGTGGGCGCCTTCGTCCTCATCAGCGTATTCGGTCTTGTCATCGCTCTGCTCTGGCTCGCGGGCGCGCAATATCGCGAGGAATACGCCTATTACCGCACTTATTTCTCTGGCCCGGTCACCGGTTTGGGCAAGGGCACGACGGTCCGCTACAACGGCATCGACGTCGGCCGCGTGAGCCAGCTCGATTTCGACCCCGAAGATCCCAAACGCGTCATCGTGACGATGCAGCTTTCGCCGTCACTGCCCATCCACAACGACTCTCTCGCGTCGATCGCAAGCGAAGGGCTGACGGGCGGCTCGTATGTGGAAATCGACGGCGGCTCGAAGAATGCGCCGGTGCTGGCGCCCGGCCCCGAAGGCGAAGTCCCCGTCATTCGTTCCAAGCCTTCGACGTTGCAGGAGATCGAGCAGAGCGCGCCGCAGCTGATGGTGAAGCTCAACCATGCCGCCGACCGGCTGAACGACGTTTTGAATGACAGCAACCGCAAGGCCTTCGCCGATACGCTGCAGCATCTCAACAAGCTGACGGGCGTGCTCGACAGGGACAGCCCCGCCATCGACCACGCCTTGCTCAACATCTCGTCCGCGTCGGACAAGCTCGACACCGATCTGGGCGACCTGCATCAGGTGCTCGGCCATGCCGATCAGTCTGCCGTGAAGATCGGTCATGTCGCGGACGACCTCGACACGCAGATCAACAGCGCGCAGATCGCGCAATTCGTGACCGAGTCGCGCGCGCTGGTGCAGAGCCTGACGGCGCTGTCGAACAAGATCGACCGGGAGCCGTCCAGTATTATTTTTGGTGATCGCCGCAAAGGATATACGCCGCCATGAACGACCAAACGCGCCGCCACCTTCTCTTCACCGGAGCGTCTCTGTTCGCGCTGTCGGGCTGCAGCAGCCTGCATCTGCTCGAGCCGAGCCAGGAGCTCGGCAGGATGTATGTGCTGTCGCCCAACGTCCCGGTCGTCGCGGGTGCGCAACGCCCGTCCTGGCAGATCGCGGTCGAGCAACCCGAAGCGCCGGCGAGTCTGTCGACGGACCGCATCGCGATCCGGCGCGGCGACGAAATGGACTACTTTGCCGACTCGCAATGGACGGACTCCGCCCCGAAATTGCTGCAAAACTTCTTCGTCGAGGCCCTCGAAAAGAACGGCGTGACTGCCGCAACGGACGTCGCCGGCATCCATGCCGACTACATCCTGCAAAGCGAACTGCGCACGTTCGAGGCGCGCTACGATCATGGCGACGCGGCGCCCACCGTCGTCGTGGACGTAACCGTCAAATTGATGGTGGTGCGCACCGCAGAGATCGCGGCCTCGCGCGACTTTCATCTGGAACAGCCGGCCTCGGCCAACAGCGTGGCCGCGGCGGTGACGGCCTTCGATCAAGCCGTTGCGGCTCTCCTCGGCCGGATTGTCCCATGGGTGCTGAACGCAGCGCACCAGACGCGATAGCGACTCGTCGCGTCACCCGATGGATTCGACGTCCGGAAGTCCTTATCGTTGGTCGAGGCGGTCGATTCGTGTGGGGACTCATGGCTGCGCGTCTGTCCGGTATCCAGAATGAGATTGACCCTCTAAATCTCGAGAATCCGGTTCTCGCGTCTCTGAAGACGTATTGGCATGCGAAGCGCGGCACGCGCGCGATGCCCGCGCGGGCCGACATCAATCCGGCCGAGATGAAAGAGCATCTCGGTTGGGTGATGCTTTTGGACGCGCTGCCCGGCTTTCTCGATTTCCGCTACCGCGTGATCGGAACACGCGTGACTCAGTATTTTATTTCCGAGTCGACGGGAAAGACGGTGACCGAAGTTTTTGAGCCTTACGGCGAGGCCGCTGTCAAAGGCGTGCAGGCGGTGTATCGCAAGGCTGCGCGAGACAAGACCATCGTGCGGTCTTACGGGGGCGCGGGTTGGCTTGGCCGATCGTTTCTCGATTTCGACGCGCTCGCCATGCCGCTCTCCGACGACGGCGAGACCGCCAATATGGTGATGAGCGTCTTCACATTTGACTTCGCGCATCTGTCGGAGACCCGCGAGACAACGTCCCTGAGTTGATTGTCGCGCTCGCCGGGAACGCGTGGACAATCGCACACTCTGGCGCGCACAAGACGACGTTGCACGCCTTGCGAGCATAGAAATAGTTGAATCACCGTGCCGGTTGCTCTAGGGGCCAAGTAACGCTAAGGACATGCCCGCCGGGTCTTCAGCCCTGGACTTCGGCGGTGCTTGACAAGAGGGGCGTGTTCCATCGCTTAATTTCCCAAGGGGCAGTATGTCAGGGCGTCTTTCCGGCATTAACACTGAAATCGATCCGCAAAACCTCCAAAACCCCGTCCTTTCGTTTTTGAAGACCTATTGGGACGGCAAGCGTGGTGCGCGGCCTATGCCCACGCGTGCCGAGATCAAGCCCGCCGACATGAAGGAACATCTGGGCTGGATCATCCTCCTCGATGCCCTGCCGGATTTCTCGGATTTCCGCTACCGCACCATCGGCACGCGTGTGACGCAATATTTCCTCGCCGATTCGACCGGCAAGACGTTGCGCGAAGCGTTCGAGCCGTATGGCGACACGGCGGTCAACGGCGTGATCGCGACGCATCGCAAGGCCGCAAGGGACCGGATCGCCGTGCGCGCCTATGGCGGCGCAGGCTGGCTCGGGCGTTCGTTCATGGATTTCGATGCGCTGTTCCTGCCGCTCTCCGACGACGGCGTCACGACGAACATGATCCTCAGCGCCTTCACCTTCGATCTCGCGAAGCTTCTGCAGGCGCGCGCGGCGCCGCAGAGCTAAGGTTTGACGCCCAGCTTGGCGAGGAGCGCCTGCGCCGCGGCCGGTGCGCGCTCCTTGGCGCCGTTGATCATGTAGACGAAGACGTCGCGCTTTTTCTTCGCGGCGGCCGCACCGCAGCGCGGCAGGCCTTCCGCGTCGCGCCCCTCGGCCCAGTCTTGCGCGTGCTTCGCCCATTTGGCGATGTCCTTCGGCGCATAACCCGTGGCGATCTTGGCCTGCGCATCCTGCAGGCGCGCATAGACGAAATCGGCCGTCACGTCGGCGAACAGGGGATATTTCGCCGAATCGGCCACGACCACCGCCGCACCGTATGTCTTCGCCAGCGCCATGAATTCGGGACAGCCGAAACTCTCATGCCGCAGCTCGACGGCGTGGCGGAGCCTGACGCCGTCCTGCTCTTTCGGCAGCAGCTTCAGGAAGGCTTCGAAATCCTCCGCGTCGAATTTCTTGGTCGGCGCGAACTGCCAGAGGATCGGCCCCAGCTTCGTCTTCAACTCGGTGATGCCGCCTGTGACAAAACGCTCGACGGAAAGCCCTGCTTCCGCCAGCACGCGGCGGTTCGTGGCGAAGCGTGACGCCTTGACGGAGAAGACGAAGTCGTCCGGCGTCTGCTCGGCCCATTTGGGGAAGGTTTCCGGCTTCTGGGCGCTGTAATAGGTGCTGTTGATCTCGATGGTCGTCACCGCACGGCTCGCGAAATGCAGCTCGCGCGTCTTGGGCAGGCCCTTCGGAAAGAAGGTCCCGCGCCAGGGTTCGAATATCCATCCGCCTATGCCCACCCGGATCATGCCCGACCTCGCCAGGAGGCCGCGAGCTTGCGTCGGGCGGGGCGGGGCGATCAAGCTGCGATCTCCACGCGCGGAGGGGATATGCTCACACTGCTTGGCGTTGGCGTCGTCGTTCTGGGGTTTCTGCTCCGTTTCAACCCGCTTCTTGTGATCGCTGCCGCCGTCTTCGTGACGGGATGGGCGGGGCACATCTCTCTGGTCCACACCGTCGCGGCCCTGGGCCATGCCTTCAACCAGAGCCGGCTCGTCAGCGTCGCATTCCTGGTTCTGCCGGTGATCGGGCTCCTCGAACGCGCAGGGCTGCAGGAGCAGGCGCGCATGGCGATCTCGAAGATCCGGGCGGCGACCGCGGGGCGGCTTCTCCTCGTCTATCTTTTTCTGCGCCAGATTTCGATCGCATTCGGACTTCAGATCAACGGGCAGGCGGCGATGGTGCGTCCGCTCATCGCGCCGATGGCCGAAGCGGCCGCGGATACGCATGGCGGTCCGCTCGACGAGAAGACACACCTTCTGATCCGCGCCTATGCGGCCGCGACCGACAATGTCGGCGCGTTTTTCGGCGAGGACATCTTCGTCGCCATCGGATCGATCCTGCTGATCAAGGGCATGCTCGATCAGGCGGGCTTCCCGGTGCAGCCGCTCGCGCTTTCGCTGTGGGCCATCCCGACCGCCATCCTTGCCTTCGTGATCCATGGCGCGAGGCTCTTGCTGCTCGACCGCCGGCTCGCGCGCGAGGCCCGCAAGTGATCACGCTCGAGCATGTCTATATCGCGGTCGGCCTCGTCTTCGCGACGTTCTCCGTCCTCAGCGCGCTCGATACGGCCAATCGCAAGCGTTTCGGCAATGCGGCGTTCTGGGGATTGTTCGCGGCGAGCTTCCTGTTCGGCTCGCATATCGGGGACTTCGCCAACGGCGTTCTGGTCATCCTGCTGATCGCGCTGGGCGGCCTGGGCGCGCTGGGGCAAAGCCATCCCAGGACGACATCGCCGGCCGAGCGTCGCGAAAGTGCGAAGCGCCGCGGCCTCACGCTTCTTCTGCCGGCGCTTCTCATTCCCGTCGTGGCGCTCCTGGGCACGTTCACGCTCAAGAACGCGACGCTGATGGACGTGAAGATCCTCGACGGCGCGCAGGTGACACTGATTTCATTTGCGCTGGGCGTCCTGGCCGCGCTCGCCGCCGCGATGTTGTGGCTGAGACCGCCCGTCGCGGCACCCTTTCAGGAAGGCCGGCGGCTTGCCGATTCCATCGGCTGGGCGGCCGTCCTGCCGCAATTGCTCGCAGCACTCGGCGCCATCTTCACGCTGGCGGGCGTGGGCCACGCCGTCAGCCAAGTGGCGACGCAATTCATTCCGCTCGATCAGCGTTTCGAGGCCGTGATCGCCTATTGCCTGGGCATGGCGCTGTTCACCGTCGTGATGGGCAATGCGTTCGCAGCGTTTCCCGTGATGACGGCGGCGATAGGCCTGCCGCTCATCGTGCACAAATTCGGCGGCAGCCCCGCCATCATGGGCGCGATCGGCATGCTGTCCGGCTTCTGCGGCACGCTGATGACGCCCATGGCCGCCAATTTCAACATCGTGCCCGCCGCGCTGCTGGAGCTTCCGGATCGCAACGCCGTGATCAAGGCGCAGATCCCGACGGCCATTCCGCTTTTGATCGCCAACACGCTCCTCATGTATTTTCTGGTCTTCCGCTTTTGAGGCACTCCTCATGTATTTTCTGGTCTTCCGCTTTTGAGGCACTCCCATGCACACGCTGACGCCTGCGCTCGCTTCGCAATTCGCCCGCATCGCCATGGGCCATGTCACCCGCGAGTTCCCCAACAAGCTCGATCATGCGCTGAGCGGGCCTCAGGACGCACGGCCGCCGCGCGCGCTGCATCCGATCTTCTACGGCAGCTTCGACTGGCATTCGGCCGTGCACGGACACTGGCTGCTGGCGCGGCTCTATCGCCGCTTTCCCGATCTGGCCGAAGCGAAAGCGATCCGCGCGCTGCTCGACGCGCAATTCACGACAGACAACGTGGCCGGCGAAGTCGCCTATCTGGCGCGGCCCTATTCCGGCGGTTTCGAGCGGCCTTACGGCTGGGCGTGGCTTCTGATGCTGGCGGGCGAGCTCAAACGCCACACGAGCGCGGAGGGCAGGCGCTGGAACGACTGCTTGCGTCCTCTGGCCGATGCCTTCGCCGAACGTTTCGTGCGCTTCCTGCCGATCGCCACTTACCCGGTGCGGGCCGGCGTGCATTCGAACACGGCTTTCGCGCTGTTGCTGACACGCGACTACACGCGCGCCGTCGCACATGCGACCCTGGACGCCTTGTCCGCGGAGAAGGCGACGGCGTGGTACGGCCGCGACGAGAATTATCGCTCGCTGGAGCCGTCGCAGGACGAATTCCTTTCGCCCTCTTTGATGGAAGCAGCCCTGATGCGCGACGTCCTGAACAAGGCGGAGTTCGCGGCGTGGCTTGGACGATTCCTGCCCGATCTCGCCAAAGGCGAACCCGCGACGATCTTTTCGCCGGCGACGGTCAGCGACCGCAGCGACGGCAAGATCGCGCATCTGGACGGCCTCAATCTTTCGCGCGCCTGGTGCTGGCGGCTGATCCTCGACGCGCTGCCGGCGGACCATCCGCTCAAGTCGCGCGCCGGGAAAGCCATGACGGCGCTCGTCGACAGCGCCCTTCCGCATGTCGAAGGCGACTATATGGGCGAGCACTGGCTTGCGAGCTTCGCGCTGCTCGCGCTCGACCCTTATGCGGAATGATCAATTTTTCGGGCAGCCCGGAATGGGCGTGTCGTAGGTATAGGTCTGGCTGGCGACCTCGACGCTGAAGCCGCTGCCCGGCGTGCAGGATTTGACGCTTGCGCCTTCAAACACGAACCAGTGAAAGCCTGCACCGACGGGACCGAGCGTCTGACGGAACATGGCATCCATCGTTTGAACGCCGCCCGTCACGGCAGGCGGAATGTCATCGCCTTTGAGGATGCGCAGCGCGTTGCCCTGCGCGTCCTTGAGCGCGATGCCGTCGACGGAGGCGAAACTGACCTTCCCGTCCGTGCCGATATGAGCATCCAGCGCGCCGATCACGAGGCTCTTCGAGAGAATGTCCTGCATGTCTTTGTCTTGCACCATTTGCGGCGAAAGCCACAGCACAATGACGAGTTCGTTGCCGGGACGGCTGTCCTGGATCAACGAATAGTCCTGCGCCATCGCCTCCGGCGTGGCCTTCCATTGCCGGGCGGAGGCAGTGCCGGCCGCCAGCAGGGCAATGCAGCCGGCAAGGCATGCGATTGCCGTCCGCCGGCGAAGTGTCACAAACGTCATGGAATCCCCCAACCTTGATGCCGGACGCTAACATCGCGGCAGCTATGCGCCAAGTTCGGTCTTATGCGCCGCGCATCGGCAAGATCCGCGCGCGCACCATCGCGGCGAGACGCACAATCTCTTCGTCCGGATGCTGCGCCGTGAAGGCAAGACGCAGGCGCGCCGTGCCTATGGGCACCGTCGGCGGGCGGATGGCGACGGCGAGAAAACCTTCGCGCGCCAGCATCTGCTGCGCTTCCAGCGCCAGAAGCTCATCGCCCAGAAGAACGGGCACGACGGCGCTTTGCGCGCGCGGCAGGCCGCAGGCGTCGGTGAAGCGTTGCGCGTTGCGGAGCGGATGCATCGTCAAATCCGGATCGGCCTCGATGATATCGAGGGCGGCGAGCGCGGCCGCGGCGCTCGCGGGCGGCAATCCGGTCGAATAGACGAGCGTGCGCGCCCGCGTTTTGACGAGATCGATGACGGCGCGGTCGGCACAGACATAGCCGCCATAGGAGGCGAGCGCTTTCGACAGCGTGCCCATCTTGAGATCGACACCGTCGCCGTCCGTTTCACGCGCGCCGAGGCCATGCGCGTCGTCCGTCATCAGCCAGCAGTCGTAATCCCGCGCGAGATCGGCAAGCGCCGCGACAGGCGCCACATCGCCGTCCATCGAAAAGACGCTCTCCGTCACGATCAGCGCATGGCGGTGTTTGGTGCGCGACGCCTCCAGCACTTCCTGTGCATGATCGACGTCGTTGTGACGGAAGGTGAGGACCTCGGCGCGCGAAAGCTTCGCGCCCGCCCACAGGCAGGAATGTGCAAGCGCATCGACGATCAGAAGATCGCCTTCGCCTGCAACGACGGGAATGATCCCCGCATTGGCGAGATAGCCCGAACCGAAAAGGCAAGCCGCCTCCGCGTGCTTGTGCGCGGCAAGCCGCGCTTCCAGTTCGCCGAACAGGGGACAATTGCCGGTGACGAGGCGCGAGGCGCCGGCGCCCGTGCCGTAGGTTTCGATCGCTTCGATGGCCGCCTGTTTCACGCGCGGATGATGGGTGAGATTGAGATAGTCGTTGCAGGAAAAGGACAGAAGCCTGCGGCCGCCCCGGTTAACCCAGATTCCGTCCGCGCGATGCGTGTCGGCGAGCGTGCGGCGCAAATGCCGCGCCTCCAGTTCGGCAAGCCTGGCATTGGCAAAATCGGAGAGCTTTGTCATGTTTTGCCGCGGAGGATTGTTCGCGCCGGTGGCGCGTGAGTGCTTTAGGGTTTTTATCTGCCAATAACAACGCTGTCATGGCCCGCAAGTGCGGGCCACCCAGTTGGGGACAAGCGAAATGTCGATGGGGAAGCTGAGTGCGATTTGAATTGCCGAGTTTGGGTCACCTGGGTGGCTGGTCCCCGCTTTCGCGAGGACGGGCCATGACAATAGCGGGCGTGATGTTGGCTGCCTGCAGTCCCGCGCAAAAGCATCTTTCGCCGGCCGAGATCGCCGCGCTCAGGCCCGCCGACGCGCATGAAGCGCAGCTCTACGAACATTCCTGCAAGGCCTGTCACGCGCAGCCCGGATCGGGCGCGCCCCTGGTGCACGATCATGCCGCATGGGATCCGCGCTGGGCGAAAGGCGAGGACGTATTGCTGAACCACGCGATCCTTGGATACCAGGCGATGCCCGCGGGCGGACAATGCGCCGCCTGCACGCCGAAGGATTATCAGGTCATCATCCGCTTCATGGCGGACAAGGAGCAGGCCCCGTGAAAATTTCGAGACGCGCGGCATTGATCGCGGGCGGCGCAGGCGTGGTTGTCGCCGGCACGGGCGTGGCCGGCTATGAAGCCGCGACCTATGAAAAGCCCGAACCGCCGTCGCCGCCGCTGACCGACAAGGAGGGTCATCTCGTCTGGCGCAACTGGTCCGGCATCCGCCATTCCTATCCGGCGGAGCGCATGGCGCCCGCATCCGAGGAAGAGCTCGCGAAGATCTTGACAGAGTCGCCCGCGCCGATCCGCGCGGTGGGCGCGGGACATTCCTTCATGCCGCTGGTGCCGACGGACGGCACGCTGCTCTCGCTCGATCAGATGGCGGGGCTTGTCTCCGTCGACGGCGACGAAGTGACGGTGCGCGCCGGCACGCGGCTGGGCGATCTCGGACCGGCGCTCGCCGCCCACGGCCGCGCCATGGCGAACCTGCCCGACATCAACAAGCAGTCGCTGGGCGGTGCGCTCGCCACCGCCACCCACGGCACCGGCAAGCATCTGCCCGCCATCCACGGCACGGTGACGGCGCTCCGCCTCGTCACGCCGCAGGGTCTCGTCGTCGATTGCGACGCGACGAAGAACAAGGACCTGTTCGACGCCGCGCGCGTGTCGCTGGGCTCGCTCGGCATCATTGCGCAGGCGCGGCTCAAGACCGTGCCCGACAAAAATCTCCACCGCCGTGTCTGGCTGGAGCCGTTCGAGGAGACGCTGGCTGAGGCCGAACGCCGCTGGACCGCGCACCGCAATTACGAATTCTACGCCGTGCCGTTCACCGGCCTCGCCGCCAACATCACCCATGACGAGACGGACGAGAGCCCGCGCCCGCGCGGCCCCGAGACGGATTCGCAATTCCTCGAAGCGCTGAAGATGCTGCGCAACGTCTTCGAATTCTCGACGCCGCTGCGCAAGCGGGTCGCGCATTTCGTGCTCATGATGGCGGAACCCAAGGCCGAAGAAGCCGTCGACGAAGGCTGGAAGCTGCTCTCGACCGAGCGTCCCATCCGCTTCAACGAGATGGAGTTCCACCTGCCGGCCGAGGAACAGCTGACGGCGTTGCGCGAAGTGGTCTCGGCCATCGAGAAGAATCGCCCCGACGTGTTCTTCCCCATCGAGCTGCGCCGCATCGCGCCGGACGACGCCTGGCTGTCGCCGTTCCAGGGCGGCGAGCGCGGCTCGCTCGCGGTCCATTGCTATTACAAGGACGAATACGAATTCCTCTTCACGCTGATCGAACCGATCCTGCGCCGCCACGGCGGACGGCCGCATTGGGGGAAGCTGAATTCGCTGAAGACGGCAGACTTCGCTGCGCTCTATCCGCGCTGGAAAGATTTCGCCGACCTGCGCCGCCAACTCGACCCGCAGGGCCGGATGCTCAATCCGTATTTGCAGGGCGTGTTTGGGGTGTGAGTGCTGGGCGAAAATGCGATCAAACGAGCGACAGATGTTGCCGAACGTTTCACTTGTGCACTGATTAAAAAGAACATATCGTGAAC
>Ga0335074_10000392_pt1 | contig 64597 bp, 53 predicted proteins | sample Lox_Sample_23_FD_206715 | JGI IMG/M metagenome (GOLD analysis project Ga0335074, IMG submission 206715) | Soil microbial communities from Loxahatchee National Wildlife Refuge, Florida, United States - Lox_Sample_2.3 | ecosystem: Environmental > Terrestrial > Soil > Wetlands | place: USA...
TCGGCAGCGGAACCGGCGTGGTCCTGTATCAGAAACAGGTACAAGTCCCGCTTTTCAAGAATTCCTATGAGCTGGTGAATCCGTTGAGTAAGAACAAAATCGACGGCAAGTGGACACCGACGTTCGGCACCGACGAGGAGCTCGCGAGCATCAGCGAGGACCAGGGCCAGTCGACCACCGCCATCATGACGTTCGACAATGGCGGCACCGATGAAACAAATCTTTTCTCTAGCAACGTGGCTGCGAACACATTCGGTCCCAAGGTCACGCTCAGCGACTCGATTTTCGACTTCGATGATGTTCCGGTGATGGCATTCGACAGCATGACGAATGTCGCTGTCGTGGCGGCGTCGCAGGGTTGCCGCACCTGCGGCACCGAGCTTGCGCTTGCCGATCTCGTCCAGGGAACGTCTTCCGAGTTTACGGGGCTTGGACTCGGATTCGTCAACGGGATCGCTGTCGACTCGGCCGACGGCATCGCCTGCACCACGACGGAGATCGATTTCGGAGTCGAATTCTACGATCTCGCGACGCAGACAGGGTTCGAAGTGCAAATGCCGAACGCCACGAGTCAGGCACAGAGCGGCACAGACGTCGAATACGACGCGATCAACAAACTGTTTCTCATCGGGCAACCCGTTTCCAGCACCGGCGGCGGAAGCAGCATTCAGGTGTTCGATACGAGCGGCAATCTCATCGAATCGATCAACAATCTGAGCCTTCCGTTCAGCTCGGCGCTGATCGCGATCAATCCAGGCACCAGGATGGGTTTCGTCTGGGAGGCGCCGTCAGGAACCGCGCTGCAATCCTTCACGTATTGAAAGCCTCAGGGCCGGACGAATTTGAGGATGATCCGGTGTGCCAGCGGATGGCGGGATCGAACACGACTTTCGCAAGATCGTGCAATATCTCCACGCTCTCCGGCCAGCCTGAACCCCGCCGCCGCCGCTTCTGCGATCATCTTCGCCTTCTCGATGCCGCGCAGCTTGGCCGCGAATGGTGGCCGCGGCTTCGGTCCTAGAGAATTATCCTGCCGACGAATATTCCCACGAGCAGGGCAATGGCGACCGACTGGAACGGCTTGGCCCGGATATAGGACTCGACGTCGTCGCAAAGATCTCCGCTGCCGGGGAGCCTGTCCGAAATCGGACGTTGGGAACCGTCTCTGCTCTCGTTTTCGTCGGGCATAACCATGAGAGTGCTCCTGTCTGGTTTCCGTTAACGGATGATGGCTCGTGCTGTTCCGGCAATTGCCACGCTTTCACGGCCTGAGGCAACAGGGTGCCGCGGGGGCATCAATTATTGGATGTTTACCTTCCCCGGGTAATTTGCGGCTACCGCTGGTGGGTGAGGCTGGCTTTGAACAAGACGTGTTTTTTCTTGGGGCTGGTCTGCATTGGCGTCGGGATGCTTCCGTTTCTCGCGCTCATGGGCGTGTTGCCCACCGCGCCGCGCTCGCCGAGCGACGCGCCAGACTGGTTTGGCGTTCTCTTCGGGCTCGCGTTTCTGTTCGCCGGTATCACAGCGATGATGAGGAGCTTTGCCGGTACCGATGCGGACGGGAATCTGAGCGCTACTGCGCCGCGCGCGGCGCAGTTCGTAAACAACGGGCTGGGTTTGCTGATTGTCATTTCGCTGGCGACCATGTTCACCTGGATCGCCATTGGCGCAGGCGGGCGTCATTTCACGATGTCAATCGGCGGATTTGCGGGGCCGGCAGGGGCCGGCGGCGAAATGCCCGAACGGATAATGTTCGGACTGGGCGCCATCCTTGGCTGGGTCATGGTCGCCATAATGGTCCGCTACATGGCACGGCGCCGGCATTCGGGCGACCCGGAATAATATCCCGAAAACTCATTTGTCAGAAAAGGACCGAAGAAAACACGCGGAACGCGTGAAATGTTTCCCGCGTTCATATGCTGTCGAGCGGGCGCAGGAGAAACTCATGACCCACTCTTCGCGCAATATGAAAGCAGGTTCCGCGCTGGCGGGACTGTTGGCTGCAGCGGCCCTTGCCGGCTGCGCCTCCAATGCGTCGACGCCACCACCGGCGCCGGCGCCGCAACGGCAATCCTACAATCAAACACCGCCGCCGCCGCCGCCGAGTACCGAGACGACAACCAACACCAATATGAACACAAGTAACGCGACGTCCGGCGGCGCCGCATCCGGCGGCGCAGGCACAGGCGGTACCGGCGGCGGTCCGTAAGGGTCTGCAAGTACGAGATCAATTATCGGGGACAGCACGGCGCTGTCCCCCATCTTATCTCATCCGATGTGTAGCGTTGGTTCTGACGGCCTAGCCCAACTCCTTGGCGCTGTTACCCATTGCACGAACGAGTTTGACGGCTTTTCTGTCAAACGACACGAAAATCTCCGCGCCAAGCCAACGGCCCTCGTAAGCGATAACGCCATCGGCAAAGTCGCCGCCACGGTCGAGCATGTCTAGCCCTGCCTCGACCGCGAGCCGGTTGACCGCAGTGTTTCTGCTGTCAATGAGTCCACGGATCGCTTGAGCAATTTCGCTCGCCGAGACGCCGTAACCTTGCGACAATACCCAGACAAGTTCACAGAGTACCGGGAGAGGCAGTGCTATGACATCTGCCTTTGCGAGAACGTCGCAGGCGATGGCGCTCTGTCGCGCGTCATCGCCGGTCAGCGCGCGCACCAGTACGTTTGTATCAACGGTAACTTTCACCGCTTACCGGACCAGCCATCAGCTGCAATTCGGTTTATCTCCTCGATTGAAAGGCGAGGGCCATTCTTGCGCTTCAGCGTGCCGAATATTTCAGATATCGGCTTCGCGCCCTTTGCGGCCCGCACTTCGATGCGGCCGGAGGGCAGCTTTTCGACTTCGATTTTTTCGCCGGGGCGAACACCCAGATGTTCAAGCACATCCCTGCGGAACGTAACCTGGCCTTTCGCGGTAACCGTGAGCTTTGTCATACCTGCACCATAACTGAGGAAGCAAGGAAAGGCAATTCTGCCTTACCGCCCGCTCCGCCGGGCGCGGCTTGTCCGCAGTACGGAAAATCACCGAAAACTGAACGGCCCGCTGCCCCGTTCCGGTGGCGAGGCCGCGAATCTCCGGCTAGAGTCGCCAACTCGCCTATTTCCGCGGCGGACCGCGCCGCTTCCTCGAAGGGATCTTCAATGCCTCGCTTGCGTACGCTTTGCCTCGGCGCTACCGCAGTTTGGATGATCGCCACCGCCGCCGAAGCCGCTCTGCCGGATTCCAACCCGTTCGCGCATGAAAGCACGCTGCCGTACCAGGCGCCGCCCTTCGACAAGATCCGTGACAGCGATTATCAACCGGCCTTCGAGGAAGGCATGCGTCAGCAGATCGCCGAGATCGACGCGATCGCCAATAATTCCGCGCCTGCGACCTTCGAGAACACCATCGTCGCCATGGAGAAATCCGGCCGAATGCTCGACCGAGTCTCACTTACCTTTTCGGGCGTCGTCCAGGCCAATACCAATGACGCGCTCGACAAGGTTCAGACGGAAGAAGCGCCGAAACTCGCGGCGCACGCCGACGCAATCTTTCTCAACCCGAAACTCTTCGCGCGGGTGAAGGCAGTCTATGACGCGCGCGACTCGCTGCATCTCGACCCGGAAGCCGCACAGGTTCTGAAGCTTTATTACATGCAGTTCGTGCATTCCGGCGCGCTGCTTTCCGACGCGGACAAGGACAAACTCAGGCAGCTCAACAAGCGCGATGCGACCCTTGAGACCGCGTTCCAGCAGAAACTCGTTGCCGCCGCGAAGGCCGGCGGTCTGGTCGTCGACAACAAGGCCGACCTCGCCGGGATGAGCGATCAGGAAATTGCCGCGGCGGCGGAGGCCGCGAAGGCGCGCAAGCTCGACGGCAAATTCGTCACTCCGCTGCAGAACACCACGCAGCAGCCGGCGCTGCAGGACTTGGCCAATCGCGACATTCGCGAAAAACTGTTCCGGAATTCCTGGACGCGCACCGAGAAAGGCGATGCCAACGACACGCGTGCCATTATCTCGGAACTCGCCCAGATCCGCGCGCAGAAGGCGAAGCTGCTCGGCTATCCGAACTATGCCGCCTATGTGCTCTACGACCAGATGGCCAATACGCCCGACAAGGTGCTGAATTTCATGGGCCAGCTCGTCGGGCCGCTGGCCGAAAAAACAGCCGCGGAGGCCAGGGAAAACCAGGCGGCGATCGACGCCTCGGGCGAGCATTTCAAGCTGCAGCCCTGGGACTGGGAGCGCTATTCCGAAAAAGTCCGCAAGGCGAAGTATGATGTCGACGACAGCCAGGTCAAACCCTATTTCGAGCTGAACAACGTGCTCGAAAACGGCGTGTTCTACGCCGCTCACCAGCTCTATGGAATTACCTTCAAGGAGCGGAAAGATATTCCGGTCTATCAGCCGGATGTGCGCGTGTTCGAAGTGTTCGACAAGGACGGCTCGCAACTCGGGCTCGCCTATTTCGACTATTTCAAGCGCGACAACAAAGCCGGCGGCGCCTGGATGAGCAATTTCATGGAGCAGTCGAAGCTCAACGGTACCAAGCCGGTCATCTACAATGTCGCGAACTTCACCAAGCCGGCGCCCGGCCAGCCCGCGCTGATTAGCTTCGAAGACGTAACCACCATGTTCCACGAATTCGGGCATGGGTTGCACGGGCTGTTTGCCAATTCGACCTATCCGCTGATCTCCGGCACAAGCGTGGCGCGGGATTTCGTCGAATTCCCCTCGCAGTTCAACGAGCACTGGGCGCTCTATCCGGACGTGCTGAAGCACTATGCGAAGGATTACCGCACCGGCAAGCCGATGCCCGAGGCGTTGATCGACAAGCTGAAGAAGGCGGCAAAGTTCAATCAGGGCTACAAGCTGGGCGAGACGGTCGCAGCCGCCGAACTCGACATGCAATGGCACATGCTTTCGCCCGACGCGCCGCGCCAGGATGTCGATACGTTCGAAGCGCAGGCGCTGAAGGCCGCGCATGTGGACTTCCCCGACGTGCCGCCGCGCTACCGCTCGAGTTATTTCCTCCATATCTGGGCGAACGGCTACGCCGCCGGCTATTACGCCTATCTGTGGACAGAGATGCTGGATGACGACGCCTTCGCCTGGTTCAAGGCGCATGGCGGCCTGACGCGCGAGAACGGTCAGCGTTTCCGCGACATGATCCTGTCCCGCGGCCACAGCGAGGATTATGGCACGATGTTCCGGGCCTTCTACGGCAAGGACCCGGATATTGAGCCGATGCTGGTGCACCGCGGTCTGGCGCCGGGCGAGGATTGACTTAACCCTCCCCGCGCTCGCGCGGGGGAGGGTGACCGCGAAGCGGTGGAGGGGGCAAGTCACGCACTGAGTCACCCCCTCCAGCCCTTCGCCACGCTCGCGCCACTCCCCCGCTGTGGGGGGATCAGGGGCTCGTCGTTTGTAAATTCCGAGTATCCGAGTTCGGCGACAGTATATTTATTACATCAAACCGCGAAATCCTGGCGAGCGGGTCTTCTTTGTTCCGATACTCCTCTGCCCTACTGGTCGGCGCTTACTCGGGCCATGCTGATATTCCAGTCTTCAGTGCATCCCGCATAGGACAGGGACAGGGACATCGTGAAGGCGTGGGTTCCGATTTCTATGATCGTAGCGGAAAACGTGCCTCTGTAGCTCCACTGCCTTGTGCCGTCGCTGTACCAAGTCATGTTTCCAGACGGTTTGAGCGTGCCTTTGCCTGCGGTGATCTCGAACGTCTGGATGAATACGCTGGCGTCATCATTGCCAACAGACGGCACGCGGATGTAATTCGTAGTGCCGCCAAGCCCGGAAAAACTCATCTCGCCGGCATACTGATCACCTCTCTTGTCGTGGCAGGTTCCGGTCGTTTCCTGGACATAGACGTTGGCCATATAGCTTCCCGCTTCAGGTGCCTCCGCCAAATTGCCGGCAAATGCGCGCATAGCCATCATAACGAGGATACCCGCAAGCGTGGCTGTCGATTTCATTGGGACTCCCATGGTAATAGGGCATCCTACGCATTCGGCCGCACTTTGCCAGACCCAGGAAAGCATGTTTCGCGAACGCCAAGGGATCGGCGGTTGACGGGCCGTGCCGCCTTCGGCTTATGATCGGCATTCCAAACGGGGATCAGGTATGGGGACGAGGGCATTTTTTGCGGCCATCGGGGGCGTCCTCGGGATTTGCACCTCTGCCTCTGGCGCCGTCCAGGCGCCGTACGCTGGAGCCTATCTGGCGAGCTTCTATGTCCAGTACGCAAACGGGAATCTGAATTGCCTTGACGTAACAGGCGAACAGTATCGGGCATCGGTCAGTTATTCCGGGCTTGGCGGCACTACGAATTACATCCGCATGCCGTTCCTCGGCAATTACGAGGCAGCTGAATATGTATGGCAATTCACCGTCACGCGGGGCGCTGGCACGCTTGCGCCGTCAGGCGATTTCAACTGGCACAATTGGCCCTACCACGACGAACACCTCAGCGGAAAATTTTCAGCTTCGGTCACGGAAGTTGGAACGCATGCCTTCCTGATGCAGCTTTCGGAATCCTATGAGGGTTGCGAAGAAAATCTAAACGTCAGCCTGGTTCGCGTCAGCGGCGACCAGTAAGCGTCCGGCGACAATATACATATTATCATGTTATCATGCCTTCCATCGGTCCGCCGTCCAGCTTTAGAAGTTCGGGCCCATGACTCACTCCCTCCGGCACTTCGCTGCGCTCGCGCCACCTCCCCCGCTTTGCGGGGGAGGATCGGCAGGCGCGCCGTTTGCGATTACTATTCTTACGCGATGGAGCGGGCAGGTTCGGCGGGCTTGGCGGAGGAGTAGTTCGTCGCCGCCGTTGGCGTCGCAGGCTTCTGCACCGCATGCGCCTTGCCGTCCGGCTTGCCATATTCTGGCCGGCAATGGCCGTCGATATAGGCGCCCGAGTCGATGCGGATGTCCTGATGGATGACATCGCCGCTCATATGGCCGGTCGAGGCGATGACGACCTTGCGCGCTTCGACCTTGCCCACCACGGTGCCGGCGACTTCGACCTCTTCGCCATAAACCGTGCCTTTGACCTTGGCATTGTGGCCGATCTTCACGCCGACGCCGCGAATGTCGCCATCTACTTCGCCTTCGATGTGAATATCTTCGGTGCTTTCGAGCTGGCCGGTGATTTTGAGCGCCTTGCTGATGACGGAAACCGACGGCGTGCCGCCATGCGACGAATGCGGTGCCGGAACGCGACGGGTCTCCACCGGCGCGGGTTGCGGCGAAGGCGGGGCCGGATTGATCGGGGCGGCAGTCGCGACCGGCTTCGTGGCGGGCACGGGCTCAGGCGTCTTGTCGTTGCGCGAGAACATGGTCATGGTTGTGTCTCCGGGATTTGTGCGAGCGTTTCAAAGAAATTGAGCGGCCGCCAGGGCATACGCGCATCGACGCGCGCCCCTCTTGCCACTTCGACGGTGTGATGAAAAATCCGGCCCTTGATATCGGCCGTGCTGTCGACCGTGACATTCAGGGCAAACACGCGCCCATTGACGCGGCCGCAGATGCGAGCGTCGCGCGCGACGATGTCCCCTTCCACTTCCCCGTCCGTCGCGAGAACAAGCCGATCGGCGCACAACGAGCCCTGCACCTTGCCATGTACATGCAACTCGCCTTCCGTTTCGAGATTGCCGGTGACCGTGAGCCCGTTTCCGATGCGCGATAGCGGCAGCGCAGCATCGCTGCGGCGAGGCTGCGTCCGAATAAGCACGCGTTGGGGCAAAGCGGACATGTGTCGCCGTTCCCTGGTTCCCGTTCAGAACCCCCGCCGTGAGTTCATCATGGCGCAGAACGGCGGGGCAGGGCAAGCCAGCCCTGCCGATGAAGGAAAATACCTTTTTGCGCCAAGGACTTCCGCATGAACTACCGCCATGCATTCCATGCCGGGAACTTTGCGGATGTCATAAAGCATATCGCGCTGGTTGCCGTTGTTCGACATCTTCGGCTCAAGGACAAGCCGTTTTGTATCATCGATACCCATGCCGGCACAGGGATTTATGACCTCCGTAGCGTTGAGGCGGCGCGGACCGGAGAAGCGGAGGGCGGAATTGGACGGCTTGATGAAACGCGCGACGCCCCGCTGCCACCCGGTGCACTGAGAACCTATCTCGAATTGGTACAACGTGAAGGCGGGGGGTTTTATCCGGGGTCGGCCCGCATCGCCGCGCGGCTGTTGCGACCGCAGGACCGGTTGGTCGCGATCGAAAAACAATCCGAGGCGGCTAACGCGTTGCGCAAGTCTTTGGCGGAGTTTCCGAATGTTCGTGCGGTCGAGGCCGACGGATATGAAAGATTGCTTGCACTGCTTCCACCGCGCGAACGTCGCGGCGTGATACTTGTCGATCCACCCTTTGAAGCCGACAATGAGTTCGCGCGTGCCGCTGAAATCCTCATGCGCGCACATCGGCGTTTTGCGACAGGGATTTACATCCTCTGGTATCCGATCAAATCGCGCGCGACAGCTGACGCGCTTTATGGCGAAGTGACCGCGAGCGGCATCGCGCCTGTGTTGCGGCTCGAAATCGACACGCGCCGGACTTCGGAGGGCGGGAAGGGACGCCTGTCCGCCGCCGGGCTGTTGATCATCAATCCGCCATTCGGGTTTGAAGAGGAAATGCAGGACGCGGCCGCAATCTTGGCGCCTCTGCTCGGCTGCAAGAGTGATGCGCCGGCTGCCATAAAGCTGATTTCGCCGCCGGCATAGCCTTCGAGTTTCGCCGACTTTTTTCCCGGTTATGCGTTGTCAAACAAAGGGAGAGTTGCGAGCGAGGAGTTGCGCCGTGATGACGGCTGCGACCGTGTCACAGAAAAGGCCTCCGCCGGCGGCCGATACGAGGCACGGGCTGGTACATATCTGGGTCGTCTCGACCGCACGGATTGCCATTGCGATTGTTGTTATCCTCGCCTCTGCCATAGTGGCGCTTTACTTCCTCGACTGGAACACGATGCGTGGGCCCGTCTCTCAATATCTGTCACATCGGCTGGGGCGCGAAGTACGCATAAACGGCAATCTCCACGTGAATCTGTTTTCCTGGCAGCCTCGCGTGGATATGGGCGGTCTCTGGATCGCAAATCCCAGATGGCTCGACCGGCAGCCGGCCGGGGAGGTGCAACATCTGACATTCGAATTTCGTCTTCTGCCGCTTCTCTTTGGCGGGCGTTGGGTACTGCCCCTGGTGAACCTTGATCACCCCCGTATTGATATCGACAGGGAGGCAGACGGCAGAACCAACTGGCAGTTCAGCAAGAATTCGCAGGGCGTCGATATTCCTCCCATTCCGCGCTTCCTGCTCAACGATGGTGCATTTCATATCGAAGACCATGCGCGGCATCTCATATTTTCCGGAAGTGTTTCTTCGCGCGAAAACGAGGGAGCGGCGAATGCCGCCTTCCAGCTCTTCGGCACCGGGACGTTGAACGGCAAATCCTTCAACGCTGATATCCGCGGCGGGCCGTTGATACATGTCGATGTGACCAAGCCTTACGCATTCAATGCCGATATTCGCGCCAGTGCCACGCATGCCGTCATTGCCGGACAGATTACCAAACCATTCCAGCTCGGTCACTACGTCGCCCGTGCCACAGTGAGCGGGAGCAATCTCTCCGATCTCTACGATCTCACTTCGCTTGCGCTGCCCGGGACGCCGCCCTATCGAATCTCCGGCATGCTCACTCGCGACGGCGCACTCTACACGCTGACGAATTTCAGCGGCACGGTCGGTGAAAGCGATCTGCACGGCGATGCTTCCGTCGATGTATCCGGCAAGTTGCCGTTTCTGCATGCGACGGTGGCATCGCGCACGCTGGTGTTTTCCGATCTGGGTCCGGTCGTTGGTCAAGCGGCGTCGAAGGCGGCGGCCGCAAAGAGTCTTCTGCCGGACACGCCGCTCCGCGTCGGCCGGTTGCGCGGAACAAATGCGGAAGTGGACTATACGGCGGATACCATAAAGTCCCGCGATTTCCCGCTGCGCAAGCTCGCCACGCATATCAGCCTGGAAAACGGGGTGCTGCTGCTGAAACCCCTGGCATTCGAATTTTCCCGCGGCAAACTTTCCGGTTTCATTCGGATTGACGCGCGCAGGCCCGCGACCGTCACCAGCGTGGATGCGCGGCTCACCCATGTGCGCATTGAACAATTCATCAAGAGCGCGGAAAAACCCTTATCCGGAGAGGTCGAAGCGCGCGCCGTGCTGAGCGGGGTGGGCAATTCGGTCCGCACCGCAGCCGAGGATGCAAACGGTGCGCTGACAATTGTCATTCCCGAAGGACGCATGCGACACAGCCTCGCGGAATGGCTGGGCGTGAATGTGATCAGCGCGCTTGGTCTCACGATCTCGGGCGATACAAGCGACACCGGACTGCGTTGCGCGCTGGCGCATTTCCGGGCGCAGCATGGTCTCTTCACCGCACAGCAATTGGTGTTCGACACCGATCCCGTGCTGGTCACGGGGAGTGGCGATATCGATCTTCGCAATGAGACGATTAATATGATTGTCGCCGGCAAGCCCAAGCATTTTCAGCTGTTGCATCTCAGCGTGCCGGTCACGATACAGGGATCGCTCGCGCATCCTACACTGGGTGTCAAACCCGGCCATGCCATCGCCCAGGCGGGGATTGCCGCGGCGCTCGGCTTTCTGTTTCCCCCTGCGGCGATTCTGCCGTTTGTCGACGCCGGTCTCGCGAAGAATGCGAATTGCACGGCGCTGGTCGCGCAGGCGGGCACAAGGAGCGCGCCGGTAAAGGTCAAGACACCGCACAAGTAGTTTGCGCATGAGGTCCATGCGCAATGCGGATTTCACTTGCGGTCGAGCGCAATTCGTCGAAGCTGGCGATGTTCGTTCGAGGGGAATCGCCATGCTGAGCCGTCGTGAACTGCTCGCCACCACTGCCGCATTTGCTGTACTGCCAAAAAGCGCGTTCGCCGCCGATACGATTGCGCCGGATGCGAACGTGGCGAGGCTCGACGCGCTGATGACGGCGTTCATGCAGGAAAACCTGCGGCAGAACCCCGAGGGCGCCACGCTTCTCGGTCTCGACACGGGCGCCAATGCAGACCTCCGCAGCAAACTGAGAGATGAATCGGCGGCGGGAATTGCGGCGGCGAAAACGCTCAATCTTGACCAGCTGCGGCGGCTTACGACCGTCGATCCCGTGCAACTGCACGGAATGGCCCGCGTGAACTACGAAACCTTGCTCTATACGATACAATCGCGGGCGCAGGTCGCGGCGTTCGACTTCGGCGGGTCGTCGTTCGGGCCGTCGCCCTACGTGGTCAGCCAGCTCACGGGCGCCTATCAGAGCGTTCCCGATTTCCTCGACACCAAGCACAGAATAGAAAACGTTGCCGATGCCGACGCCTATCTTGCGCGCATCGAAGCCTTTGCCGTTCAGCTCGACGACAATACCGAGCGGATGAAGCACGACGCCGCCCTTGGCGTCGTGCCGCCCGATTTCCTCCTCGACACGGCACTCGCGCAGCTCGCGGCGACGCGTACGACAGCGGACAAGTCGCTGCTCGTGACGTCGATCACCCGCCGCGCCAGAGAGAAGGGTCTTCCCGACACTTACGCAACGCGCGCAACCGCGATCTACGACGAAAAAATCGGACCGGCGCTCGACCGCCAGATTGCCGAAGCCAAACTCTTGCGGGCGCAAGCCACGCATGATGCGGGCGTCTGGAAGCTCAAGGAGGGTGAAAGTTATTATACAGCCGCGCTGCGCTTTACGACCACGACCTCGAAGAACGCCGATCAAATCCATCAACTCGGGCTCGACCAGGCAAAAGATATCTCTGCGCGGCTCGATGCGTTGCTCAGGGCGCAGGGGCTGACGACGGGGAGTGTCGGCGAACGTATAGCCGCGCTCTACAAGGATCCGAAATCGCTCTATCCCAACACCGATGCCGGCAAGGCGGACGCAATCGCCTACTGCAATCAGCGTCTCGCCGAGATCAAGCCGCATCTGCCGAGCGTGTTCAAACGCCTGCCGCAATACACTTTCGAAGTCCGCCGCGTGCCGCCGCAAACGGAACCGGGAGCCGCGTCGGCTTTCTCCCAGCCGCCTTCGCTCGACGGTTCGCGGCCGGGAATTGTTTATTTCAATCTGCACGACAGCGCCGAATGGCCGAAATGGGCGCTGTCGACGACGGTGTTCCATGAGGGCCTGCCTGGCCATCAGCTGGAAGGCGGGCTCGCACTTTCGAACAGGGATCTGCCACTGATCCGCAAGACGATCGGCTTCTCGGGCTATGCCGAAGGCTGGGCGCTGTATGCCGAGCAACTCGCCGACGAGATCGGCATGTATGACAACGATCCGCTGGGCCGCATCGGCTATCTCAAATTCCAGCTGTTTCGCGCCAATCGCTGCGTGGTCGATACGGGCATTCATCACCTCAAATGGTCGCGGGAGCAGGCGATCCAGTATTTCATCGACCAGGAAGGCGACGCGCCGGGATTTGTTACCCGCGAAATCGAGCGTTATTGCGCCACGCCGGGGCAGGCCTGCAGCTACAAGCTCGGGCACACCGTGTGGATCAACGGGCGCGACCGCGCCAAAAGAAATCTCGGTCCGCGTTTCGACATCAAGGATTTCCACGCGGCGGGTCTCGACTGCGGCCGCGTGCCGCTCGACGTGCTCGATACCGTCTTTGATCGTTACATCATGACGGCGCGAGCATAGCAGTCATACCTTCGGCCTTTGTTACCGACTCGTCACGCAATTTTGTCATGGCCGGCAAATGCGGACCATGACAAGGTAAGGGTGAGGCCATTGGAATTATTCCCGCGAACGGAGCCGATCGCGTAGCGCAAGGTCGCCATATTTTCCTGTGAAGTCCGTGAACTCATACTCACCCGGCGGTGCCGATTTCGCAATCAGGAACTGCTGGAACGGCAAGGCGAAGATCGGCATTCCCATCGCTTCGGCGAAATAGGCCGCGAAAGGAAACACCAGCGTGGGTTCGAATTCCTGACCGTGCCGCCAGATCTCTGGTTCGAGGTCGTCGCCAGCCAGAAACCCGCCTGGTTTAAGTTTTGGATAGATGGCGATGAGATCGATGGTGACACCCCGAAGTGTATGATCGCCGTCGATATAGGCAAAATCGAGACTTGCGTCCGGAATTTGTCCTATCATTTCCGCCGTGGTGCCCCGCAGCACCACTCTTTTCTCCGCCGCGCACGCCGTCGCGTCCATCGCCTCGCGGAATATGTCCTCGAATTCCGCGCCGTCCACGTTGTACGGCTTGTTCCAGTTTTCCAGTTTTCGCCACGGGTCGACCATGTAATAGGAGCGGATCGAGGTGCATCGGCGAAGCAGGCGGCCGGCAAAGGCGCCTTTCCAGACGCCGATTTCCACGACGCTGCGGGCCCGAACATGCGTGATGAAGCGAATCCAGAAATCGAAGCGTGAGGTCGCCGTCCGGGACAATGACTCAAGATATTGCCGCAGCTCATTGCGAGTCTGCATTCGCTTCGCTCCGCGCTTCGAGCCGTGCCGCAAGGCTCGCCAGACTACGCCATCCATAGGCGATTTCGAGTTGTCCGGCGTGAATCTCTGGTCCCGCCTGCTCCAACAGGAATTCGCCTCCGAGGCACTCGTAGAAGCGTCGCGCGGGAATATTCTCCGCGAGGCACCAGAGCGCCGCCGCATCCAACCCGTCTTCCAGCAATACGGAAATCAGTTTGCGCATGAGCGCCACGCCGATGCCGCGGCGCTGATGGCGGCGTAATACATAGATCGCGCTGATCTCGCCGCCAAATCCCAGGCCCTTCAGGAATTCAGTTCGTTGCCGACCACAGGAGGCGAAACCGCAAACATCACCCCCGTATTCGGCGATGAAGACGGCAATCGTGCTGCACGCGACCGGTTCTTCGATAATGTTCTTCCATCGTCCGGTTCTTTCCTCGGGCGTGCGAGCGGCAAGCCATTCGGATGGCATGATACCGGAATAGGTCTCGTGCAGGCCGGTGACATGGACCCGGCCGATCGACGACGCATCCGCGGGAGTAGCCCTGCGGATCGATGGCTCATTTTTCATGACTGGCCTTTCCGGACCGGAAATGGATCATAGCGATCGACGCGAACTATTGCGCGGCCACCAGATGGATGCATTCTCCTACCCTTCGGTTCTCCGAATTCGACAGTCCTGGGTCGCTGCTCGTACTCGCAGCGTACATCGTGACATTGTTTATTACGCTTCCGTGAGAAAGGAATAGGTAACCATCGCCTGCTAAGCATGGGGGATGGCGCCGCCCGGCGCCGTGTTCAGCACGCCAGGGAGATTTCAGCGTGTCTTATGCCGCACCGCGGGCGACGGCCCAGCAGCGCCCCATTCTCGATCCCACGCTCGCGCCGCTTGTAACGGATTGGGAACTCCAGTTCACCCGGCAGCCCACGCAACGCGGCTCCGCGTACTGGATTTCGCTGTGCGGAGACCGGAAAATGCCGCAGCGGACGGATTTGAGCCCGGCAAAAATGCGCGATTTTCTTCCGAACGTGAACCTCATCGACATCGTGTCGAATTCCTCGGAAGCCATTCCGGATTTTCGCGTTTCGCTGCAAGGGCAGCACGGAACCGATACTTACGGGCAAGTGACAAATTGCCGCCTGGAGGAGGTATTGCCGCCGCATGTCGTGCAAAGGTGGCGGCGGGCGTTCCTGACCTGCTTTCAGGCCGCGCGGCCTGTCCGTTTTTGCTCGAAAATGCTGATCGGCGGAAGGGCGTGGCTCGAAGGCGAAGCGCTCGTTGCGCCGCTCGGCGACGATCGAACAGGGGTTCAATCATTGTTCGTCGTGTTCACCAGCTGGCAGGTGGAGAGCTTTGGGGGGACCGGAGCGTCACTGCCAACCTGAATCGTCAGCTTCGCATAATTTGATCAGCCGTTCCGTTCCCGCCATCCTGCGGCAAGCAGTCGGCGTTGCCGTTCCTAATGAACCATCAGAACGGGAAGCTCTGCGTTCCAGCGGATCTGGGTGGTTACGCCTCCGAAGATTGTTTCACGCAGATGGCTGTGGCCATAACCGCCCATGACAGGCAAATCGGCACCGCAGGCTTGCGCCGCATCGAGCAGGACCTCGCCAATATTCTTCGCTCCACGCTCGAATATCTTTGTGCCGCATGTCACGCCGTGCAGCGCCAGATAATCCTTGAGTTCGCCCACGGTCGCGCGACGCGCCAGCATATATTTCTCGTCGTCTTCCCTCGGCTCGGCGCCGACATGCAAGATGGTCACGCTTTGGGCGCGCGTCAGAAACGGCATTGCAGCCATGACGGCGTGCGATGCGGCCGCGCTGCCATCCCATGCAATTGCAACGTGTTCCCCAAGCCTTGACGGCACCTTGGCCGAAAGAAGTACCGGCAGGTCCGTCTTTGTAAGACTGTCACCGAAAGACGCGGATCGGGAAGAACCAGAAGCGCCGCTACATGCGCATTGAAAGGTTTGGCAGCGGCAAAGGGCGTTGCCAGCGCCGCCGAGTCCCGTTTTGCCCCCGTCAAAGGAACAATGATCTTGGCGATACTCACGACATATCTCTCCCTTTGTCAGCTCGATAGAGGCTACGCAGGATTGCGTCGCGGCCTTGGGCCTCGCAACAGGCATTCGCAACGGCCCTCGTGAAGCTTTTCGCCCATGTGACCGGACGCCAATTGTCGAACCCCGGATGTCCATATCCGCATGCCGTGACCGCGGTGTCAGATTTCATCCGTTCTCATGGGTTCGCTACCCCAATCGAGTTTATGCGTTTCCAGGAACCGGGACACGTCATCGGGGTTCGAGAAACGGGACAGAATATCCGCCGAGTTCTGTTTCCGCAGCCTGCTGGCTAACGGACCGACCGGCTTCGCCCCGATAAATCTGACCAACCTGCCGATCTGATCGGAATCGTTGATCTGCTCGTAGAGCTGAAGATGGAGGGGCTGCCCGTCTTCCTGCAACCTCTCGAAGATGTTGTTGTAGAAGTTTCGGTAGGCTACTGAAAAAGGCAGGAATTGTTCCGCTTCGAATCTTACCGCTCCCCGCCATTCCAGTTCCGACCTGGACAGCAGGCGCAATCGTTCGCCCGTGAAGCGCGCGATCATTGCCGAGGAATAGGCCGCAAGGACGTTCCTGCGCATCAGAACGATCTTTCTGACCGAGCTGTCGTGAGTGAGCTTTTCGAGTACTTCGTCATTGTGTCCCGGGAATATCTTGAATCCGATGCATTCGTGCCCGTAATCCCTGGACCATACGCGATCCAGAAACATCCCCGGGCTTTGACTTCTGAGGTTTACAAGGTCTCCGATTGCACCGGGATCCTTGTCGGCGTCGGGCCAGCGCAATGGAATCCCCGGAAGCTGGCTTTGAAATATCTCTCCATGGCAAAGAATTTCGCCATGCCCGTTGAGCAGCTGGACGAGGTGAGTTGAGCCGGTTCGCGGCCATGCGACGATCACGAATCTTTTCCGGTCGGGTCTCCATTCGCCATCGACATTCTTTTCCACCACGAGCTTCGTATAGTTCGCTCTGTTCTCTTCCACCCAGGCCCTGGCGTCGTATTCGGTGTTGAAATGTATCGACCGACAAAAGCCGCTTTCGTTATAGCAGACAACAAGATAGGCTGGGTTTTGAAGTTTGTTCATGGATTCATTTCTTGCACGTCATGGTCACTTCGGCCCATCACTCGCCATTCCGTGCCGGGAACAGAAATGCCAGGGAGTGATTTCAAGTGCCGCGAAGCATGGCCCCGCTTATGGTACGATCTCAAACACCGTTCCACAACCGCTGCCGTCGTAACAGCCGCCGTTTCCGCCGGCATAGGTGGCGCCATAGAAATTCCCGTTGCTGATAAGGATTGTGCCCTCCGGCGTCGCGGCGTCGGCGCCGCCTGCGAAGCTGTAGAGCACGGTTTCTGCCCAGCTTCCGTTTGCCGGCGATAGCTCGTAGGCCACGCCGAGATTGCTCTGTCCGCCGGCCTCGGTCAATCCGTAGAGATTGCCGTCGGCGTCGAAATACGGCGCCGCAGCCGGTGTTTCGCCGTCGGCCGTATTGGAGAAAGTGTAAAGCGGTGTTTCGCTCCAGTCCCCTTTCTTTGTCGGCGTCAGTTCGAACACATTTCCGGCCAGCGTGCGATAGCCCTCGGTTGCACCGTAGAGATTGCCGCTCGCATCGAAGACCAGCCCGGGAGCGGGGTAGCCACCGTCGCTGCCGCCCTGGAATGTGTAGAGCGTCCTTTCTTTCCAATCGCCTTTGTCCGCAGGCGGCCGCAGCGCGAACACGCTGCCGTAATTCGCGGCGGTTGTTACGCCATAGAGATTGCCGCTTGCGTCGAAAACCGGCGGCCCTTCGGGTCCGGCTTCGAGCGTATTCCTGACTCGATAGATGACCTTCTCCCCTGCGGCGGCGCCCGCATTCTTCAGCTCGAAACCGCCGCCATAGCAGGCGACCAGGTGTCCGTTCTGATCGCACCGGCCGCCAAGTGAGGCCAGCCCATAGATGTCCCCATTGCTGAGAAAGGCGATTCCATTCGGCGACCACACATCCGGCTTGCTGATCTGCGGGGGACGAACTTCATCCCTGCTGTCGTGCGCCTTGGTCGTAAAGGCATATAGGATTGTCTCTTTCCAGCCTTGTTTCCGCGGGGAAAGTTCGTAGACGGTTCCGCAGCCCGAACCCGCGCCACAATTGTCGCTGCCGCCTTCTTCCGTCGTGCCATACAAATTGCCGTGCGCATCCGCGATCAGGGGAACATTGGGATATTCGCCGTCGGCGCCGCCGGCGAAGCTGTGAAGCAGGGTTTCGCTCCAGCCGCCGCCCTGCTGGGGCGACAATTCGAACACTGTTCCGCAGCCCGATCCCCCGCAGCCCGTGCCGCCGCCAGCGCTCGTTGTGCCGTACAGATTGCCGGCGGCATCGGCAACCAGTCCCGCGACAGGTTGCGCGCCGTCATTGCCGGCGGCGAAGCGATATAACACCTCTTCCTGAGGAGAGCCGGCAGCCGCAACCGGCAATCCCGACATCGCGCCGAGCGCAGATAACGCGGCAAATCCGATCCGTCTGATTCGCATCCGTTTGACTCCCTCGTGGTAGCCGGCCGGAGCCTAGCATGCGCGGAGCCCCTTCCGCGATCCAGCCAAAAAATGTGCCTCTCGCGCCGCCGCATCTGATCCACATCAATGTTCTCAGGCGGCGGGGTGAAGGGCGTGGTATGGAATCGGCTCTATAGGGGCTGAACGGGCATGACCTGGACTTTGTGGGCAGCGGGAGACGCGTGTCAGGTGCAAGCCGCCAGACACGTCAGTTGTACCCATCCTGCGCGTGTACTCGCGACGTCTATCCTCGCGTCGAGCCTCGCGTTTGTTGACGGGTCGGTCGTCAACGTCGGCCTTCCGGCGATCGGTTACAGTCTCCATGCCGACGCGACAGAGTTGCAATGGGTGATCAACGCCTATCTGCTGCCACTGAGTGCGTTACTGCTGCCTGGGGGTGCAACAGGCGACCGCTTCGGCCGGCGAAATATCCTGATTCTCGGCGTGTCCCTGTTCGGGGTCGGGTCCGCCCTATGTGCAGCGGCCGGGAATTTGTCCTGGTTGCTGGCTGCGCGTGTCCTGCAGGGAACCGGCGCGGCGCTCCTTCTTCCGAGCAGCCTGGCAATCCTGGGCGCAGCATTTTCCGGTGAGGCTCGCGGCCGCGCCGTCGGTACTTGGTCGGCGACAAGCGCTATGGCGGCGGCAGTGGGGCCGGTGCTCGGCGGATGGCTCATCGACGCGTTTGGCTGGCGTGAAATATTCCTGATCAACACTCCGCTCGCCATCGCAGCGATTGTGCTGGCCGTTACTTCCGTCCACGAACCGGCGCGGGAGAAACAATCGCCGCCACTCGATGTTCGCGGTGCGCTGTTGGCGACATCCTCTCTGGCCGCTTTGACCTGGGGATTGACGGTCGTTACGGGGCGCGCGGGTTGGTCGGCGCTTCCCGCCTGCGCGATCATTGCCGGCGTTTTGCTGCTGCTCGCTTTTCTATGGGTCGAGGAGCGCGAGAAGGGCGATGCGATCGTGCCGCTTGCGCTTTTCGACTCTCCCGAGTTCGTCGGGCTGACACTGCTGACATTTCTGCTTTATGGCGCGTTGGGAGCCCTTCTGGTATTAGTTCCTTATCTGTTGATCGAGGGGGCAGGTTATTCGGGCACTGCCGCGGGCGCCGCGTTGCTTCCGTTCCCTGTCGTGATGGCCGTTACATCGCGTGCAATGGGCGGCCTCGCCGGCCGAATCGGATCGAGAATCCCGTTGACGCTCGGTCCGCTGATCGTCGCGGTGGGTTTCATGCTCCTGCTGCGTATCGATCGGGAAACCGGTTATTGGGACGGCGTTTTTCCTGCCATTTTGGTGATGTCGCTGGGAATGGCCGGCGCGGTAGCGCCATTGACCACCGCAGTCCTCAAATCCGTCGATGCCGAACACACCGGTTCGGCGTCCGGGCTGAACAGCGCAGTCGCCAGGCTGGGCGGACTGGTCGCAACAGCGCTGCTGGGCGGTGTTCTCGCGGCCAGAGGCGCGGCGCTGTTTTCCGCTTTTCACATCGCAGCCATTGTCTGCGCCAATGCATGTGTCGGCGCGTCGATCGCGAGCTTTTTTCCGGGAATGCTGCAGCGCCGTGCCTGAGGGCGGCCGCGTGCTTTTCCCCGGTTGCCCGGCTCGCGAAAGTTTCGAGCCTCTCCGAAGCCCGCTAATCTCGGAGCCGGATTGAATCGGAAAGGGCAAGCGAAATGGCGATGGCGGAACAAGCTTTCGAGGCGCGATCTTGGCTGTTCGCGCCTGGCGACAGCGAACGGAAAATGGAGAAGGCCGCCGCAAGCGACGCGGATATTGTTATCTTCGACCTCGAGGACGCTGTTGCAGAGGCGGAAAAGCCCCGCGCGCGCGCAGCGATCTCCGATTTCCTCGCGGCGCACCAGGAGATGAGCGCGCGGCTCTGGGTGCGGATCAATCCGCTCCAGGGTCCGCATGCGCTTCCCGATCTGGCCTCGGTAGTCAAGAATCGTCCCGGCGGCATCATGCTGCCGAAATCGCGCGGCCGTGGCGATGTCGAACTGTTGGATCACTATCTTGCCGCGCTAGAGGTCGCAGCCGGTCTCGAAATCGGCCACGCAAGAGTGATCGCGCTCGTCACCGAAACGGCCGAAGGAATGTTCACGACCGGAAGTTATGTCAGTACGCCGCGGCTTGTCGCGATGACCTGGGGCGCCGAAGATCTTGCTGCCGCATTGGGCGCCAGTGAGAACCGCAACGCCGACGGCAGCTACGGCTCCACCTACGAACTGGCGCGAAGTTTGTGCCTTCTCGGCGCGGCAGCGGCGCGCGTGGCCGCAATCGAAACGATTCATGCCGACTATCGCGACGAGGCCGGTTTACGCGAACGCGCCGCACAGGTGCGCCGCGCCGGCTATCGCGGCATGCTGGCAATTCATCCCGCGCAGGTTCCGATCATCAACGAAGCCTTTGCTCCAAGCGTGGAAGAAATAGCCGCGGCGCGCGAAATCGTCGATTTGTTTGCTGCCAATCCCGGCGCCGGGACGATCGGCTTCAAGGGCGCGATGCTCGACCGCCCTCATCTCGCGCGTGCTCAGGCGCTGCTGCGGCTCGCGAACGATCACTGACCAACATTCGCGCGGACTGGCGGGATACAAGCCTGTATGTTCAAGACCCGGTTTACCGAGATGTTCGGCGTCGACGCACCCATTACATGCGGCGGCATGACCCGTGTCGGCAAGGCCGAACTCATCGCAGCAGTCGCCAATGCCGGCGCGCTTGGTTTTATTACTGCGCATTCGGCGGGCAGACCCGAGGATCTCGCGAAGGAGGTCGCGCGCTGCCGCGACTGGACCGACAAGCCCTTCGGCGTGAATCTCACGATCCTGCCGAGCATCATACCTCTTCCCTATGACGAATATCGCGAAGCGATCATCGAGAGCGGTGTAAGGATCGTCGAGACGGCAGGCTACAATCCGGAGCCGCATCTGCCGCGCTTTCGGGACGCGGGCGTCAAGGTGATCCACAAATGCACCAGCGTGCGCCACGCGGTGAAGGCGCAGTCGCTCGGAGTGGATTGCGTGTCGATCGACGGGTTCGAATGCGCGGGCCATCCCGGCGAAGACGATGTCGGCGGGCTCATTCTTTTTCCGGCCACGGCGGACAGGATTTCGATCCCGATCATCGCCTCGGGCGGCATCGCCGATGCGCGCGGCCTGGTGGCGGCGCTCGCACTGGGCTGCGACGGCGTCAATATGGGCACGCGTTTCATGGCAACCGTCGAAGCGCCCATTCATGAGAACGTGAAGAAACAGATCGTTGCGAATGACGAGCGCGCGACAAATCTCATTCTCCGCACGCTGCACAACACCGCGCGCGTGGCAAAGAACGCCGTCAGCGAAGAGGTCCTCAACATCGAGAGACGAGGCAATGCGAGTTTTGCCGATGTGAAGGAGCTTGTGGCGGGAGCACGTGGCGCGATCGTTCTGGACGAGGGCGATATCGATGCCGGCATCTGGTCCGCCGGACAATCGCAGGCGCTGATCCACGACATACCAACCTGCGCCAAGCTTGTTTCGCGCATCCTGCGGGAAGCAGAAGAAATCATCCGGCGGCGGTTCGCGGCGATGATCGGGTGAGGCATCGCGGCAACCGCTTGGCCCGTCCTTGCAAATGGCTTCGTGCCAATCATCTCGCAACCCTGTAGACGGTGCCGGCGCCGCCGATCTTCTCCTTGTGTCTGCCGCCGGCCAGTGTGGTGCCGAGAAGGTCACCCCCCACCCTGATCACACCACCCTGCGGAAGCTCTCCATCCGTGCAATTCGTATGGCTGCAAAAGGAGTGTAGAACCTTCTCTGTGCCGCCCGACAGCGAATATACCACTCCCGCGCCCTCGCCAGCGATACCCTGGTTTGCGCCGCCCAGCTCCGCCGTGCCATACAGCGCGGTCCCGCTCTTGTTATGGCTTAGAGTCACCCCGGCAAATGGAAACTCACCGTCGGCGCAATTGGCTTGGCTGCAGAAGGAATAAAGTACGGCCTCCGTTGAGCCCGGCTTTACCTCGAACACGACACCACACGATCCAATTTCATTCTGTCCGCTTGGGCAGTTCTGATTGAGTTTGCCACCTGCCTTTGTGGTTCCATATAGATTGCCCTCACTATCCAGAACCGGGCCTGAGGCGGGCTCGGCGCCGTCGGCACATTTCACGCTGGAACAAAAGGAATAAAGGACGGTCTCTGCGCCCGTCGGATCTACCTTGAAAACCGTTCCGCAAAAATTACCAGCGAAAAGATAAGCACAGTTGTAGCTGTTGGTTCCGCCGGAAAGTGTAGTACCGTATAGATTCCCGTTGCGGTCCATGACGAGGCCGCCATTGGGGTTTGAGCCATCGGCGCAGCTGTCCTGGCTGCAAAAACTGTACAGCACCTTCTCCTTTCCGTCGGGCGCGAGCCTGAAGACCGTGCCGCAGCCGGTCTGGGTGCACGCCGTGCCGCCGAGCACTGTGGTGCCGTAGAGATTGCCCCGGCGGTCCCTGACAAGACCGCCCTGGGGGCTGGCGCCATCGGCGCAGCCGCTCCGACGGCAAAAACTGTACAGAATAGTCTCATTTCCGTCCGGCGCGAGCATGAAAACCACGCCGCAGCCGTCGTTGCAATTCGTTGAGCCGCCGCCTGCTGCCGTTCCGTAAATGTTACCGCCGCTGTCGAGAATAAGGGCAGATTCAGGATATTCTCCGTCGGGACATGCCCCTCCCTTGCTGCAGAACGTATAGAGCACCGTCTCCGTACCATCCGGCGCCACCCGGAAAACGGTACCGCAGCCATCGAAACAATTTGTTGAGCCGCCAGAGCTTGTCGTGCCATACAGATCGCCCGCCATGTCCGCGACGAGCTCTCCGTCCGGTTGTGCGCCGTCGGCACATTTTTTCTGCTGACAAAAGGAATAGAGCATCGAAAATTGCTTTGTGGCTGCCGTTGCGCTGCCAGTTGTCACGGTGAGCGCCGCGGCGACACCGCAGGCAACAAGGACCATGGTAGCACTATCGTGCAGTGCACCGGGCGCATAAGCCAGACGATTAAATACGCTCATCGTGATACTTCCCTCACGAGCTGAGTTATTCGTTGCGTGTTGCGGACCTTCTTTCCATCAGCATCACGGGATCAACCATACATTCACAAGATTGGTAACATTGGGCGAGCCGATTCCCGTCGTGAAATCCCATCCCGATTGTGAAGCAATTGCGTAGGCGGGGGCATAAGTCGAATTATCAGTAGACAGAACGCCAGGGATTGCTCCATCGCGGTAGCAATCGATGTAAGTTCCGCTGCCGTTCTTTTTGCATGGAACAACAATCGTGCTGTCGTTCGGCGAATTCAGGTAGGATATGTCATAGAAGATGCAGCTGTTGCCTGTCGTCGCATGGGTGGATAGGCAATTCAGATTTCCGCTCTGTCCGTATTCGCCCGCGGCTGCGAAAACCGAAAAACCTTCTGCCGCAGCCTGCTGATAGGTCGAATTTAATAGCGACATCCCGCCAAGGCCCAAGCTCGCCTCGCAAAAACCGTAACTCGTGCTGATGATTGCCGGAGTGTCGTAGTCCACTTAATCTTCCAACGCTATCAGATAACCCGGGTTCGTACCATTATCCATGCAAACCGCGACGTTTATGCTTGCGCCCGGCGCCGCTGCGCTGGCCCATTGCGGATCTATTGCCACCTCGGCGGCTGGAGGAATCGAGCCTGGGTTTTCGCAGTTGTTTGGATTTATTACGTTGAACAGCGCGGTTCTACACGTCGTCTCCCCGAAGAATTCATTCCGGAAGTCGCACCAATCCTCATTTCCGAATAAAGGATTGGTATCTTCCATCACTGCGATTGTCCGTCCCGTGCCATCGTACGAAGAAACTGGAAAACTGTAGATCGTCCACAGATCGGCGGGAACAACCCAATAGCAGGTGCTGTCCTGAGCCCAGCCGTTGTTCCTACCGTATAGCTGACAGGTCCCCGGAGTAGGGCCGGTGTATTGCGGCTTGAGGCGAAAATCGTTCAACCACGCAATGCCGGCAATCACCGGCGCAACAGCGGCCGGGACCTGCGGATCGCTCATGTTGGCGAAGTGGTCTTCGCCATGTACATGCAGCCGGTGGATCTCGGTGTGGAACGCTTCGCGCACCTCTCCCGCCGTGCCCGAAAAATCGATGCGCATTCTGCTCCGCGAAACATTCTCCACCTTGAATCCGCGCGCTCCCAGCCAAGAGACAATTCTGTTCACGTCCGCGATTGCAACGCCAAACCTCCGCCCATATTCGTCTGCGGTAATCCATTTGTGGTACCGGAGCGATTTCCGATCAAGCTGGTCGCTGATCAGTTTTTCGAGCAGGCGCTCTTGAGGAACCGGTCGGCGCAGAGCGAGCTGCAGACCAGGAAGGGGCACACTGTCCGGAACTCTTCCCATGTCATTTTTGGGCCGCGCTTAGGCTGGCATATTGCCGCGCAACGTAACGCGCTGTGCTTCATCGATGCGGGAAAGGATGATTTGTGGCGCCGAGACCGCGAAGTCTGCCGCCCATGGCGAACCCGCGAAGACCGGAATCAAGAATGCTGCTGATAATGCTGCTTTAAACAACATGGCCCTCACCGACAACGTTGCATCACCAATGGTAGCATGGGCGGGTGCGGGTCACTATACCAGAAATCTGGGTGCCCCAAAATCTCCAAATGTGCGGGCCACCCGGGTGAAGACGATGTCGGCGGGCTCGTTCTTTTTCCGGCAGCGGCCGACAGGATTTCGATCCCGATCATCGCCTCGGGCGGCATCGCCGATGCGCGCGGCCTGGTGGCGGCGCTCGCACTGGGCTGCGACGGCGTCAATATGGGCACGCGTTTCATGGCAACCGTCGAAGCGCCCATTCATGAGAACGTGAAGAAACAGATCGTCGCGAATGACGAACGCGCAACAAATCTCATTCTCCGCACGCTGCACAATACCGCACGCGTGGCAAAGAACGCCGTCAGCGATGAAGTCATCACGATCGAAAACCGCGGCGGCGCGAGTTTTGCCGATGTGAAGGAGCTGGTCGCCGGGGCGCGAGGCACGGCCGTTCTGGACGAGGGCAATATGGACGCCGGCATCTGGTCCGCCGGACAATCGCAGGCGCTGATCCACGACATACCAACCTGCGCCAAGCTTGTTTCGCGCACCCTGCGCGAGGCGGAAGAAATTATCCAGCGGCGGTTCGCGGCGATGATCGCGACACCTTAGGTCTGTCTCGACGAAGAATCGCGACATTATGTATGAAATGGATCAGGCGTTTTCCAGCGCCTGCTCGATATCCGCCAAAATATCCTCGAAATGCTCGATGCCGACGCTTAATCTCAGCATCCCGGGCGTTACACCGGCGTTCGTCTGCTCTTCGGGCGACATCTGGCGATGTGTTGTCGAGGCGGGGTGACAGATCAGGGATTTGGCATCACCGATGTTGACCAGCCGTTTGATGAGGGCGAGCGCGTCGTAAAATCTCTTTGCTTCCTGGTAGCCTCCGCGGAGTTCGAATGTCATCAGCGAGCACGCGTGCCCGCGAAGATATTTCCGTGCCAGAGAATGATATGGATTGTCGGTGAATCCCGCGTAATTGACCCATTCAATGCGGGGATGCGCGCGCAAGTATTCCGCCACCCGACGGCCGTTCTGGACGTGACGTTCGATCCGGAGCGCAACCGTCTCGATGCCCTGTAATAACAGAAACGCATTGAAGGGCGAAAGCACGGCTCCGCATACCCGCTGATAAACGCTCCGGCACCGGCCGATAAAGGCAGCTCTTCCAAAATGCTCCGCATAAATGAGATCGTGATAGGATCGGTCCGGTTTGGAAAACATCGGGAACTTGGCTGCCTGGCGTTCCCAGGGAAAAGTCCCGGAGTCGACAATTGCTCCGCCAATGGTTGTTCCGTGACCGCCGAGAAATTTGGTCAGCGAATGAACGATAATGTCTGCACCGAACTCAACCGGCCGCAGCAAAATGGGCGTGGCAACGGTATTGTCAACGATAAGCGGTATCCCATGGTTGTGGGCCAGGGCGGAAAGAGTTTCAATATCGCAGATGTTTCCGGCCGGATTTCCTATCGATTCGCAAAAAATGGCGCGCGTGTCGCCGTCGACCAATCGTTCGATTGCCTCCGCGCGATCGGTGTCTGCGAATCGCACTGTTACGCCTTGCGATGGAAGAATATGCATGAACAGAGTATGGGTCGTGCCATACAGCTGCGGAACCGAAACTATATTGGTACCCGGTCCAGTGACATTGAGAACGGCATAGTGCACGGCGGCTTGCCCACTTCCGACACATAGTGCCCCTATGCCATTCTCCAGCTCCGCGATACGGCGCTCCAGCACTTCGGTCGTGGGGTTTCCGATCCGCGTGTAACGAAATCCCGGCGTCTCCAGATTGAACAGCGCGGCGGCGTGATCGGCGCTGTCAAAGGCGTAAGCGGCCGTTTGGTAGATGGGCACCGCAACCGCATTCGTCGTCGGTTCCGGTTCATAGCCGCCATGGATGGCGATGGTCTCGGGTTTCATTCTCCCTCGCAACCGGGTGCCGATGGAATGCAAACGATGTTCAATAATACCCTAGTTCCATGCGACATAGTCGTTATCATCGTAGTCCATCAGGCCGAATGGCAGAATTGGCGCTGATCTGGGGACGATGACATAGGCCCGCGGCCCCGACAATCGCCGGCGCAGAAGCCAGCGCCACTCGGCTGCCAAGTCCGTATCCGGCCGGCAGCGAACGAATACGGCCTCCGCGGATTCGGGGGCCATTCGAATAATCCACGGCACAAGATCCCGGAAGGCCATTTTTCCCGTCGGCCATATCGCGTCCAGCAAGGCGCAGCTGGTGACGCCGTCTTTGCCCGTTGGCGCTGCACGACCCAGCGCGAACCATCCTTCATTCCCCCGAGTATCGCGGATCAAATATATCCGGCACGGATGCGCGGGCGAGGCGGGGCCGTAACGCCATTGCAACGAATTCGCGGATCGCTCGCTCGAAATAATGTTCTGCGGCGTGTGGCGGCGGGACAATTCGGTCAGTTTGTCCCAGTCCTCACACAATTCGACTGTCAGGCGCGCCGAAGCGTGCGTCATGAGAGTAAGGACAGCGTCCGCACACTGTCCTCCAAGGCGTGCAAGTGTGGCCGCAGCGTGACTTCTAGTACGGCTCGCGACCTTAGTCGCAAGAAGCGAATCGAGTCTCAGAGGGAGGATATAATCGATCTCGGATCTCCCCGCCGACGTACCGCCTAGTTGTTTCCAAAGCGAAGCGGAAGCAGCGTTGCAGGTCGTTGCGAAATAGAAATCGTAACCCGGGCGGGCGAGATATTTCCTGAACAGGTAATAACCCAGGGAATGCGCCTCCATGTCGACAAAGAAGCTCCCCGATCCCAAGCCCGATACAGGTTTTTCCCCGTACGTGAACCGCGCCGGAAAACAAAGGGTTACGCCGCGGATCCCGGCGGTCCGGTCATGTACATAAAATCCAAGTGGTTCTGAGCCATTTGCTGCCGGATTATCAAGCAAGAGCCAGCGGATGCGGTGTTCGACATCGGCAATACCATTTGCGTATGTTTGCATGAGGGATGGAGTTGAACCGTCCGATGTCCGGCACTTGACGAGAAAACGAGCTATCTCCGTAAGCTTCGTCGGAAGGACCGGCTCTATGTCAAATTTCTCCATGGGCCAGGACGTCTCGTCTATGCGACGAATCCGGGGACAAACTTCGCGTCACTGGCCGCTTTCCGTTCGGCGAGATAGAGAAGCCAGTTGCGATAGAGCCGGATCGCTGCGGCGTGCCAGGATTTCTTCATTCCCTGGGGGAATTGGACGACCGGAAAATCGCGCAAAAGACTCTCGTCAGGATGCAAGAGCGCCCGATTCCGAAATGCGGCGAGATGAACCCCCGCCTCTTCGTCGAAATATTGGCATGGTGTATCCGGATAGGATTCTCTTTCTCTCCGCAGAAAACGCGCGACGTCGCGGCGATACTCGAGAAGCAATGAATCCGGTTCGTACTCCGGATGACCCTGGCAGAGTACAAACAAACTGCGTCTCTTCTTGACGAAGATATCCATGCCAGTCGATGACGATTGCGTCAGCGCACGGTAATCCAATGTGGTCATTTCGCGCGTGTTTGCCGCGATGCCGTTCCAACGAGAGTGCGGAACGCAGAACCGATCCGGCAGCCCCGTCGCCAGCTCCGAAGTCGACCCTTCTCGTTCAGCCCTCGTGCATTCAAACAATCCAAACAGCTTGTTTGGTAACCGCCGTCGCGGAATTCCGTCGAGGCGATACACGGCGGCATGGGCGGCCAGGCAACTCCAGATCGTCGAGTGCGTGTTGTCTTCCGCCCAGTCCACGAGTTCTGCGAGTTCGCTCCAATTCGGTTCGCCGGTCAGGTGCTCCGCCGCCGGTTCCGAGCCGGTTACGATCAGTCCGTCGAGGCGCTGCTGCCAAAGATCACGAAGGTCAAATGGTTCGCCGCCGGTCCCCGAGCGAGCACGCGCACCCGTCAGCCGCAGTGAAGTGTAGGTCACGAGCTTGGTTGGGATTCCTGCGGACGCCGATGCAATCAGGTTGCGAAACTGTCTTTCGGTCGCCGGCCGCGAGGAGGCCGGCATGTTGTTTACCAGCCCGATAAGCAGGTGCGATCTGGGCGTCACGGGCCCGTGTTTGCCTAACGGCCTTGTGGCTGTGCCCTCATCTATTGCCGCCGGCATAGAAGACGTCCCCTTCTCAGAGAAACCAAGCTCGCCCATCATTAATGCTACACGATTTTCTGTCCGGACTGAATACAATCGAATAAAGTTCTGTCCAGCCGCACAAACGCCCGGGCCTGCCGGTCGCGCAAATATATCGAATCTCCGACCACCGCGGGATCGTACCCCTCGCGGACGAGGCGTTCCTTTAAGTTCCTGAATGTGCCGGTTGTTTCTAATTCGCCGCACAAGCGAAGGAAAACGGGCCGGGCGTGATCCGGGAGATGCCGGCCCAGATGTTCGTAAAATTCTCCGAGCGGAAAATCGTGACTGGCCGATAAAGCTGCCATGCCGGCCCGGCCGTCGGTGTTGGGAACGGAGACGCCATAAACACTGGCCCGACCTACGCCCGGAAACGAACAGATCACCTGTTCGACTTCCGAGGTCGAAACGTTCTCGCCCTTCCATCGAAACGTGTCACCCGTCCGGTCGACGAAATAGTAGTAGCCGCGTCGGTCGCGGCGCATCAGGTCTCCCGTGCGAAACCATGCGTCTCCCGTCTCGAACACGTCGCGAAGGATTTTCTTCCGGGTTGCCTCCATGCTGGTGTAGCCCTCGAACGCATTTGCCGCCATTGTTTGCACGGGGATTTGACCGATGGCTTCGCCGATCTCGTCGGCGTCGCACCGGACGCAGAAGCCCTGAGTGTTGCGATACGGTCCGTCACCGGTATCGTCCCTCTTGATTAGTTCGATGGGAAATCGGTGTGCGAGATAAGCGGGAATACGACCGAGTGATCCAGGCTCTTCCTCCACATTGAAAAGAGACAAATTGCCTTCCGTGGCGGCATAGAATTCCAGAATATGCGGTATGCGAAACCGCGACCGAAAATCGTCCCAGATTTCCGGTCGCAGTCCGTTGCCGACGCACATCCTGATGCCGTGCGCGGTTTCCTCCGGAGCGGTTTCCGTCTGCAACAAATAACGACAGAGTTCGCCGATGTACTGGAACATTGTACAATCCCAGCGAACGATATCCTGCCAGAATCTGCGGGCGGAGAATTCATCGCTGATTATCACTGCGCCGCCGGTGACAAGCAGCGGACCGGTTGCAACGATTCCACCAACGCTATGAAACATGGGCAGGCAGTTATATAACCTGTCCGCTGCAGATATTTGAGTCAATCCGGCGAACCACAAGCTCCACTGCATGATCCGCCCGTGACTTATATTGACGGCTTTGGGGAGGCCGGTTGTACCCGAAGTGTATATGCATAGCGCGCGGTCGGCGATCGTGATCGGTTCTTGCCCGACGAATATACGTTCGGCTTGACCCAGCCGGTCGCCCGACAATGAGCGAGCTGCTTCTTCGACGTTCTGAAAACGCGGCTGCGTGCAACCATGCACGCAGATTGTGATGGACAATTCCGAGCCGGCGAGGGCCGCAATCGCAGTGTCGAGAAGCTCTGCTGCAACGATAATGTGCGAAGCGGAGACGACTCGGATGCAGTGTTCGAGTGACGTACCGACCAGCTTCGTATTGAGCAGTGCAACCGAACACCCCGTGGCTGTAAGGCCGAGCCAGATGGCCATGTATTCCGGGCGATTTGGCATCAGCAGACAAACGGTGTTTCCCCGCCCGAGTTTCTCCGCCATTGCCCATCGGGCGTACCGGTTGGACCTCTCCGTCAGTTCGCGATAGGAAAAGCACTCCGTCGTGCTCAGGAGTGCCGGGGCTTGCGGGCGGACTGTCGCCTGATGTTCGATGGCATCGAATATTATGCGCTCGGGGTTACGCGGAATGGACGCCGTGAGTTCGAGCGCCCTGAGCCAGGCGTCGCCGGCGTGTCTGGATTTATGGGGCGATGCGGAATTAGCAGCTGTCATGATTTTGCCGCGTGCTCAAGCGGTCGCGCCGGCATCCACGGTCAGTACGGTTCCGGTGATGCTATCGGCCTGGCTGCCAAGCAAAAACTCGACGGCGGCAGCAACATCGTCGGCACGGGTCAACCGCCCGAGGGCGCTTCGTCGCGCGATCTGCTGGCGCTGCGATTCGTCGAGACCATCTATCAGTTCTGTTTCGACAAATCCCGGCGCCACGGCATTGACATTTATTCCCAGCGGGCCCACTTCGCGCGCCAATGATCGGGTAAATCCGATGAGCGCAGATTTCGTCGCGCCATAGACGGACAGACCGTTGGCGCCCGTGAAGCCAGTTATCGAAGCAATGTTGACAACGCGTCCGCCGCCGTCGGCCATCATTCGCCGCACAACGTACTTTGTCAGGATGATGGGCGAGATCAGATTGATACGTATCAGTTCTTCGATCTTGGCATTGTGCATCAATGCCAATGCTCCGTGGGTCCCGATTCCGGCATTGTTGACGATCGCGTGAATCGAGCCCAGCCCGGCATGAAGCATCTTTGCGAACTGCGGAATTTCATCGATTCGCGACAGGTCGAAAGGCACGAACAGCGGCTCCGATACGGCGCTCGAATCAATTTTGTCACCAAATAACCGAAAGCCGGAATTGCCGGCGTTGCGAGCGACCGCGACCACACGATAATCCGCTGCCGCGAGGCGGCGCGCTATCGCCAAACCTATTCCCCGGCTGCCGCCGGTGACGATCACATTACGCATCGGACCGCGACAGCTTTCCGGCTTCGGCAATTCGCAGGGACGGAACGACGCGCAACGTCGCGGGAACCTTGTGCGGCGGCAGAATTTGCCGACACAGGGATAGAATTTCTTCTTCGATGTTCGAGCCGGGAACAATTGGTTGTTCGGACCTGAGGACCACCTCCGCCGCTACGACCGCTCCGATTATCGGATTCTTTCTCGCCTGGACCGAGGACATTGCCACCCAGGGATGACTGTTTATGACGGCTTCGATTTCTTCGGGATGTACTTTCATTCCGCCGATATTCATGACCCCGTTCCTACGACCGAGAAAGCGGTATCGTTCTCCACAACGTTCCACCATGTCGCCGGTATCCACAAAGCCGTCCGCGCGGACGAGCGGGGCTTGTCCTTCGCCCAGATATCGCAGCGCTGTGCTGCCGGATCGAACGCAAAGCGACGAATTATCAATTCTGACTTCCACGTTTTCCCGCACTCCGACGAAATCCGCCGGAAAGCCCGCCAAGCCATCGGTGACTTCAAACACGACGCCCGCCTCGGTGGAAGCAAAGGCGTGAACGATGCGGCTGGACCTGTAAGTGGATTGCAGCGTGTCGAGGATTGGCTGGTCGGCGATTTCGCCCGACAGCCGGACATATCGCGGCGCGAGAGCATTTGCCGCACCGCTCATCATGAGACGGCGCCAATGGCTGGGTGTCCCGGATATGTGGGTGACGCCACGCTGTTGCAGTCGCGCAACACAATCCGAAATAATTTCACCGTGGTCGGAGAAAACCATCGAGCCGCCGCCCATAAGGGCGCGCAGGAATATCTGGAGGCCTCCGTAGCGACGAATGTCGTAGAAGGTACCCCACACAACTCCGTCATCGAGGTCATTTCCATGCCGCAGCGGCGCGATCAGAGTTGCCAATGTGTGGATAACCAGCTTCGGCGTGCCGCTGGACGTCCCGGACGACAGCAAAACCCATTCGGTCGTCAGATCACCGTCACAAGGTTCGTCAGCCGGCCTTATCGAAACGTCACAAAGGACGTGGAGAGCGGCGCCGCTTCCACCGGGTGATGACTGCTGGCCGGTCGATACGATCGCGTCCACACAGCCGGCTCGCATGATGGAGTGCAGTTGATCCGCACTGGGATCGACCGGACCGAGGATAATTCTGCTGGCCACGCCGTCCAGTTCGATCAACGCGAGCGCAGCCGCGAGCTGGTCGTTCGCGACAAGCAACACGGATCGGCCTGCCAGTTCGCGGCAACGGCCGCCCAAGCTTGTCCCACCAGCAAAATCGGAAAGCCGAACGCCCGAATGGCGTCCCCACAAGTGCCGGCTACGGCGGCTCGCCGCGTATTCCGCTCTCGCCCATGCCCTCTTAGCCTGACTGAGCGGCGTATTCATAGACACGAACAAAATCTCCGACTGTGACCGGCGGAGAAGTTAGTGCAGGGTCCGAGAAGGGGTCGACTCCCAATTCGTCTTCAAGCCGCGTTACCAATATGGCAATTCCCAAAGAATCCAGGCCGGACTCAAGCAAAGCCAAATCGTCGGTTAGTGGTGGAAGCGCCTTTGCCTTTCGGCTTCGAATGGCCTCGACGTGAGTGAGAATTATATCCCTGATCGCCATCCGGCTACCCGGTTACGCAGAGATCGGGTCCGAAAACAATATCCCGGATCAGGGCGCGAAGGAGGTCGACGCCATCAAAGGTTTCCGCATAAATTTTTTGTGACGGCGAAACGAACGCGAATTCCGCTTCCAGCGCCCGAACAAGTTCCTGCGAGTGAACGATGTCGCACGTACCATGCACGCGTGTGTATTCGAGTTCCGCGGACCCCTGCAGCACTGCGATTTTTTCAAGAATAGGCATGAATCGCTGTATGAACATTTCAAAAAATGCCATCATCGCAATCAGCGCAGTTGGAGAAAGGCGACTCACGAACGTCCGCACCCGCGCCAGATTGGTTTCGACGGCGTTGATATGCGCCTCGCTCCGGATCGCCCCGGCCTTGCGAACAAATTTTCGAAGCATTTCCGGGTGACCGTCGCGAACTTCTTCGAGAAGGTTCTCCCGGATTATTGAGCGCGCCTCCTCGGAGTTGGCCGCCAGGAAGCAGCCCGTCATCCAATATATGAAATTGCCTTCCAATACCGCTCCGTAACGCGCGACAATTTCGCAGCGTTCGGCGGCGGAAAGTGCCGTCGGCTGCGGGAACGAAGCGATCAGCTCTTCAACGCAGAGCTCAAGCGTTCTGCTCAACGAGTTGTTTCCCGTCGGCTTAGAGGCACGCGAGTGCTGCGTTACCTGAACATTCATCAAAGTGGTGCTCCGTGGCCCCGACGTCTCTTCCGGCCGACACGGGCAGCCGGACGTAACCACCTTTTGTATTAATGCCTATTTCGAAACTTTAACTTTGGAGACACGTCTCCGCCACCCGAGCTCCGATTTTGACCCTGATATATGATAATCCTGTGCTCATCAAGACACAGGTGTTACCTGGCATGCCCATACGGGGCGGTTCAGTCGATCAGAAAACCATATATTATCAATGACTTATGATGCGTATGGGCAACCTATTAACCAAAAGGTAAACATTGTTGCCTTTATTTTAGTGAAATGATAAGAATTACCCCGGCTGGGCAACGATGATGGGGTTTGGGGCGTGTACTCCCAAAAGTTTAATGACAATATTGGTGACCGGCGGCGCCGGCTACATCGGTAGCCAGGCGGCACATGCTCTCGTGGATCGGGGAGAGCGCGTAGTGGTGTTGGATAACCTCAGCACAGGCGTGCGCGAGTTTGCCCCCAAATCGGCCCGATTCATTCAGGGTAACGCCGGAAGTGCCACGCTGGTCCGGAAAATCATCCGCGAGCACAATGTGAGCGCGGTGATGCATTTTGCCGGGTCCATCGTCGTGCCGGATTCGGTGAGACAGCCGGTGGAATATTACAAGAACAATACCTCTGTCTCGCGCAATCTGATCGAAGTTTGCATTGCGCAGAACGTTCGCAATTTCGTGTTTTCGTCGACGGCGGCGGTTTACGGCATTACAAGACTCGCTCCGGTACCGGAAAAGGCTCCAACGCGACCACTTTCGCCTTATGGACGAAGCAAGCTCATGGTCGAATGGATGCTCGAGGATGCAGCTCGCGCGCATGATCTCCGCTATATCGCCCTGCGGTACTTCAACGTCGCCGGGACCGATCCTTTCGGTCGCACCGGGCAGCCCGACCGCAAGATATCGCATCTGATCAAGAGCGCAGCTAGAGTGGCGCTCGGCCGCGCGAAGCACCTAGATATTTTCGGGACCGATTATCCGACCCATGATGGGACCGCTGTGCGCGATTATATTCACGTCAGCGATCTCGTCGATGCTCACCTCTTGTCGCTCGATCATCTTCGGAATGGCGGCAAGGCAGCCGTTTACAACTGCGGTTATGGAAATGGCTCGAGTGTTCTTGACGTCGTTACGGCGTTCGAACGCGTAACAAAGCGTCGGCTGCCGGTCCGGATCGCTCCACGAAGGTCAGGGGATGCGGCTTTTGTGGTCGCCGACCCGGGGCGCCTGCGGCGAACGCTCGGTTGGGTTCCAAGGTTCAATCGCCTGGACACGATCGTCAACTCCGCGCTCGAATGGGAGCGTCGTCTGACGACTTCATCGGCAAGGACCGCATAATCCGGATTGAAAACACCGGAAATTCTGCTGCAAAGCGGCGATTTGTGAGAATTTTGTATCACCACAGAATTCGCTCGAAGGACGGGCAGGCGGTTCATCTGGAGGAACTGATAGGCTCGCTGCGCGAGCTGGGGCATGAAATCCTCCTCGTCGGACCGGAGGCTTTTGAGCGCGCGTCTTTCGGCCACGACCCCAAGCTGCTCTCGGCCATGAAAAAGCTGATACCAAAGCTGGTATATGAAGCGCTTGAGATCGCATATAATGTGCGCGCCTATTTTCGTTTGCGCCGCGCCTGCGCTTCCTTTCGCCCGGACGTGATTTATGAGCGCTACAATCTATATTCGCTGGCCGGCATGTGGTGCAGAAAGCGGGGGCGCCTTCCGCTCCTGTTGGAAGTTAATGCCCCGCTCGCGCGCGAACGCGCCAGTTTTGGCGGGCTCGGGATGCCCGGACTGGCGCGGAAGCTCGAACGTTGGGTCTGGCGAAGTGCTGATAGGGTATTGCCGGTCAGTCGCGTGCTCGCCGGGGAAATTTGCGCCGCAGGAACGGATCCGGAGCGCATAACGGTCATACCCAATGGCGTGCATCCAGAGAACTTTCCCCCCGATGGAGTTGAGTCCGTCAAGAAGGATTTGAAGCTCCAGGGGAAGATCGTCCTTGGATTTGCAGGTTTTGTAAGGGATTGGCATGGCCTGGATTCGGTGGTGGATCTTGTCGCACGACCAGACGCGCCCTCGAATTTGCATTTTCTGGTGGTCGGAGACGGTCCGGCGCTTGGTCCGCTGAAGAAGCAGGTCGAATATCTGAATGTCGCAGACAAAATTACATTTGCCGGCCTTGTCGATCGGGAACAGCTTCCGCAACACATCGCGGTGTTCGACATTGCGCTGCTGCCGCGCTGCGTCGAATATTGCTCGCCGCTGAAACTGTTCGAGTACATGGCCGCGGCAAAGGCGATTGTGGCTCCCGCGCAGGAAAATGTGCGCGAAATACTTGAAGATGGGACTTCCGGGATATTGTTCTCGCCCGGGGATCGCGAGGCCATGGCAGGCGCGATATTGCGCCTCGCGAACGATGCGGAACTCCGAAACGGGCTCGGTCGCGCCGCCCGGGAGTTGATCTCGGCGCGAGGTTATACATGGACGAACAATGCGAAGCGCGTCAGCGCAATTGCAGCATCGCTGGCGAAGGGCTCGCGCCGCCGGCTCGGCAATGCACTGCTTTAGATCATATCAGCTAGAGGCGACTTTCCTGGTGTACGTTCGTTCAGGATTTTCTGGAAGAGTCTGAGCTGTCCGAGGGTAGTTTCATTCCAGCCGAATTTTTCAGCGAAGGCTCTTGTCGCTTCGCGTCCCGGTAGATTCCCGAAGAGCAAATTCGCCGCCTCGGACACACCTTGCGGCGTTCGCGTGCGCATCAGGATGCCGGCATTGCGACTCGAAACGACTTCGGGATTGCCCCATACCGCAGAAGCTATTACGGGCGTTCCGCATGCCATCGCTTCCAGCAAAACGTTTGGCCATCCTTCCCGGCTTGACGCGAGCACCAGCGCGTCCGCCGCGTTGTAAACTGCGCGGAGTTTTTCGTGCGCGACGCTGCCAAGAAATCGGACCCGGTCCTGGACCCCGACACGCGAAGCAAGCGACTGCAGATGCGGTCGCTCCGGGCCCTCTCCGGCCACCAACAACAAATATTCCGGAAGATACCGGAGGGCTTCGATCACAATATCGTGGCCCTTCCTTTCGATGAGATGCCCAACCGAGAGTAACACCCGTCCCTTGACGTCAAGACTTGCGCGCGCAGAGACGCGATCATCTGGCCTGAACATCTCCAGGTCGACGCCATTTCTCAGGACGTCTATGCGCTCCTGGGGCACTCCGAGCGCCATCAACTCGTCTTTGAGCGCCTGACTGACGGCAATTATGCCCGCTGCGCGATGTGCCGCATCGACGATCATTCGCCGCGCAAGGCGGTGGCGTGGAATAAGGTTTATGTCTGTGCCCCGGGCGGTAATGACCACTGGCAGGTCGAGCGCGCGGCCCAGCCACGACGCCGCGACGCCGTCGGGATAGAAGTAATGCGCGTCGATCAGGTCAAAGCCCCATTGACGCTTAAGGCGCTTCACCAAGGGAAGCGTTGCTGCGAAAAGGGAGCCTGGCGCCACACTCATGCCCAGCTTCGGTATGACGAGATAGCGGGGATGCATGACGGCGATGCCGGTCCGGATCTCCCTGGTCGGCATACGTGCCATTGCGGCGTAATCTGCAAAGGCCGACAGGGTCAGTGGAAACCATGGAACGGGCGCAACGACTTGGGATTGGACCATCCCCGTCGAAACGAGATGACGCAGACGGTTTTCCACGAATATGCCATGGTTCGGGCGCGAGGCGCCGGGATAAAGTGTTGTGAAGGTAAGGATGCGCACACTGCCTGCCTCCGCCACGAGCGCTCGCGCCCAGAAATTCTCTATAGATTACAATGGGTTAATAGTTAGTTCGGCCCTATTCCGGCAGCATACGAGCACACGGCAACCATTTCAGGAAGCCGTTCTTGTCATTTATAACCAATTCGTGGGAAATTCCGATGGTTACGGAGGGCGCCCGGGTCGAAGGGGATCGGTGCGCTGGCCCACCGCCGGCGAGATTAACTTTTCGGCGAAAGCGGAACATAGCCAACACATGGGGGCTGGAGTGACGGGAACTTCCTTGCAGAAGCTTTTGGTGCTCGCCGTACTGTTCTTAATGGCGGGCTGCGCGCGAGAAACCACGCTTCCGACTGCGGATGTCAGCGCGAGCACAGCGTCCTACGCCAGTACGGGCGACTACAGGATTGGGCCCGGCGATATGCTGAGTGTCGTAGTCTGGCACAATCCCGACCTCACGAACCAGGTTCCCGTAAGGCCCGACGGGCGGATTTCCATACCGCTTGTGGGCGATGTCGTGGCGGCCGGCAAGACACCGATGAACCTCGCTGACGAGCTGAAAGAGAAACTCAAACCCTACATCAAGGACCCTCTGGTCACGGTAACGCCCACCCAGTTTGTGGGCCCCTTCGCGCGACAGATTCGGGTAATCGGCGAAGCCGTGCAGCCCCGCGCAATTCCATTCAGTTCCAACATGACGATTCTCGACGTTATGATTGCCGCCGGCGGATTGACCAGATACGCCGACGGCGATCGTGCAGTCATTGTGCGCGTGGAAAACGGCAAACAAAAAACCTATCACGTCCATCTCGATAGTTTGATACGGGACGGCGATGTCAGCCAGAACGTTGCCGTGGAACCGGGCGACATTCTCATCATTCCGCAACGATTTTTCTGACAATTTGTGTGTGGGTGAGTTGGACGTGGCTGGATCGTGCAAAATGGGCATACGAGGACGTTGCGAATGACGGCGACCAGTTCGCGGCCGGAATCCGTCGGCAACATACTTCTGGAGCATGCGATTACAATCTGGAGAGGCCGGTGGATTGCGCTCCTCGTAGCCTGGATAGCGTGCACGGCAGCGTGGGCCGGGGTGGAGTTGATTCCGCAGAGATTTGAATCCGACGCCCGGGCATACGTCGATGTAAACGGCCTCCTGGGTCCGTTGCTGAAGGGGCTCGTGGTCGAGACAACGCCCGCCGTCAGCGAGGACTATCTGCGCGAAACATTGCTGAGCCGCCCGAATCTCGATCAGGTCATCCTGCTCGCCAGGCTCGACGGACCGGCGGCTCCGACAAATATACGCCATGAAGAACTCATCAGGGAGCTGGCGACCGATATCAAAGTCACGACCGACGGAAACAATCTCGTTTCGATCGGCTATGTGAATCGCAATCCGGTCGTGGCCAGGAATGTCGTCACTGCGCTCCTCACCATCTTCGCCGAAAAGGCCGCGAACAGCAGCCGTCTCGAGATGGATCGGGCGCGCACGTTTCTGAGCGGCCAGATCGGCCAGTACGAGGTTGAACTTCGCAATGCCGAACAGCGCAAAGCGGCGTTCCGGAAAAAATACGCCAATTACTTCACGGACTCCGGCGTCGCCCGTCCCGAAGTTCTTGAACAGCAGTTGACGCAACTGAGACAGCAATATGACGACGCCGTTGCCACACGGAACGCAATTGCGGCCCAGCTGGCGGAGGTCCCGCAATTGCTTAGCGTTGCGGCCGCGCCCGCTGTATCGAATACGGGCCAGATTGTTGTGGCATCGCCCGAAACACGCCTCGCCCAGGCAAAGCGCAATCTGGCCGATTTGCGGATCACCTACACGGACAATCATCCGGACGTGATCGCAGCCAAACAGGCTGTGGCGCAACTGCAAGCCGACGTGGATGCGCAAAAGGGCGGGCGGAAATCATCCGAGGGAATGACGGAGATATCGAATCCGGCTTACGAGCAATTGCGGCTGAAACTGGTGGATGCACAGACTATCCTGCCTTCGCTAAAGGATCGGCTCGACAAAGTCAGCGCTGATTATGCGCGCGCGAAATCGCTCAGCGGCGACCTTCCGGAAGTGGAAGCGAAATCACAGGACGTGGATCGCGACTACGACGTCATCAAAGCGAATTACGACGAGCTGGTGAAGCGGCGAGAATCGGTGAATTTGTCGCAAGCTGCAGATGACAGGGCAGACCACACCCGGTTCCGGATCGTCGATCCGCCGATGGTTCCTATTTTCCCGGCATTTCCCAATCGCGTGATTCTGCTCTCGCTCGCGACGATATTCGGGCTCGCAGCCGGCTTCGCCGCGCCGATCTTGCTCGCACAAATACGTCCCACTTTTGCCTCATCCGCGCGCCTGCGCGAACTGGGACTTCCGGTCGTCGGCGTGATTACATATGTGCGCAGTGCGGAGCCGATAAACATGCTCGGCCGGGTCGGTGGCGGGGTGTTCGTTTCGGCTACCGCCTCGCTTCTGGTCGTGTATGCGGGCCTGCTTCTTGTTGCCGCGGGCGTTGCGCGAGGAACTTGGTGAAATGACGGAACAAGTCCCCAATCTGGTTCAACGTGCGGCCGCCCGCCTGCAACAACGGCCGCCCCCGGTAATCCGGTCGGTTACGCCTGCCAGTCTTCAGACACCAACTCCACGCCTCGAAAGTCCGGAGCCGATCGCACCGGCGACGATCATCCCGGCGCGGCAGCTCACGTTGAGCCCGACGAGTCTGGCCGCCCATGGCATTGTGCTTCCCTCGAGTGGATTTTCGCGCCCCGTCGAGGAATTCCGCGCACTGAAACGCCATGTCATTTCCAATGCGATGCGCGCGGGCAATGCGCAAAACCGCATTGTTTTGGTAACAAGCGCTCGCCCCGGAGAGGGCAAGACATTTACGTCCATCAGTCTCGCGCTATCGCTCGCCTATGAGAGGGATACGCGTGTCCTGCTGGTGGACGCCGATGCGTATCGCCAGTCGCTGATGAACTATCTGGGTCTGTCGTCCGATACGGGCTGGCTTGATGTCGTATCGGACGATACACGATCCGTGCGGGATTTGGAGTTCGCGACAAACGTGCCCGGTCTTTCCGTCCTTCCGAGCGGAAAGCAACGTGCTGAAATTCCCGAACTCATGTCTAGCCGCCGCATGAAATCGGCACTGGAGGAACTCGCGCGGGAGGATCCGGGGCGCTTCATCATAATGGACGCGCTGCCGTGCCTTACAAGCACCGAACCGTCCATTCTTGCCGGTCTGGCGGGCCAGACCTTGTTCGTGGTGACCGCTCACCAAACGGGCCGGCACGACGTGGAAGTAGCGCTTAGACAGCTGAATTCCAGTCCGAGCGTGAACCTGGTTTTGAACAAGGTCGAACCGCTGTTGGGCGAGCAGTTTAAAGGATACGGCTACGGCTATCAGCGCTAGCCGCATCCAACAGGACTGAAGGGGCAACCGGTTGCGTATCCGGAATCGGGAATATTGGCTTGCTGCGGCTGTGTGCTCTGCGTTCGTGCCAGATCCGTTGGGCGCCGCGCAGGCGCAAACGGCGGATTACTTCGCGACGCCGTGGCTCGGCGTGCCGACGCAAACTGCGCCCAACGCGCCGACATCGCCCAACGCCTCGTCATCGCCGAATGCACCGTCGTCAGCTTCAACGCCATCCACGGCGCCGGCGTCTGAAGCGGCGAGCGGACAAACGGGAGCGACGTCGAGCCTCTATGAGCAGTCATTGGCTTCAGCCCAACCGACTGCACCACCCGTTCTCGTTGTTTTCAACGCAGGCATCGACGAGATCGCGACAGACAATGTCGCAGAAACTGAATCGGACCGTGTCCCGGACCTCAGCTCTCTGTTCTCTGCCGGGGCGACGGTAACCAGCGATTCATCGCACTTCACCGGCGTTCTCTCCGGAACAGGATTCTACCGACGCAACATCAACGATACGGGGCTGGATCAGTTTTCGGAATACGCCTATGGCAGCGGACACGCCACCATACTTCCCGATGCATTTTTCTTCGATGTCGATGGCGCGGTGGACGATCTTTCCCGGGAGGGAGGAGGACTCCAGAACGCCGTTGTGCAGGCGGGTCAGGCCACGCACACCTATACGTTCGCCGGGTCTCCTTATCTGCGCACAAACGTAGATGATGTCGGCATCAACGTTCTTCGCTACCAGATCGGACAGGTTTGGTACGGCAATAATACGTCCCAACTGGACCTTCCCACCTCGGACATTGGCGCCATAACGGCGTCAACCGATCAGGAGGCGCGGGAAGATTTGCGCCTGCCGGGCACGCTCTTTCCGAGACTCTTAAGCGATGTATCGTTGAGTGCGAGCGAAGATAACCAGGTAAATTCGCCGGCAGGAACCCTCGAAATCTCGAACGAAGAGTTGATCAACGAGTATGAGATTACACGTTCGACATCGCTAATCGGAGGTGCAGGATACGAATATTTGCACGACGAGGACGTTCCGGTGGTCAACGGCAGCGGCGCCATCTGGGATATCGGTGGGCGTTTGGAACCTAATCCGGATTCGTCATTACTGGTCGATTATGGCCGGCATTACGGCAAATCCGACTTTGCCGGCGAACTGGCCTGGCGGATAACGCCGCTAACCGATGTTTACGCTGCTTATACCGATTCGCTCGCAAGCTCACAGCAGTTCCAGATAGGAAATATCCTGGGTTCCTCGCTTGGTCCGGAGGGGGCTGTGTCGGGCATCACCTATGATCAGAGCCCGCTTATCGGCGTTCTGGATGATACCGCACTCACCGAGGAGCCCGGCGAGGCGGGGCTCGTTCCGGTAGGAATTCCCATCGCGACCAGCGGGAATTATTCCCCGCTGCAGAACGGCCTGTTCCGTGTCAAGACGTTCAGTGCCTCCGGGCGCACGTTTATGGGCAATGATCCAATCGTGGTCACGCTTTATGACGTGCAAGACAATTCGCTGACTCCGCAATTCGCACCGTCATCTTCGTCGGAGGGAGCGAACGTGTCGTGGACGCCCGGGCTTTCGCCGCGACTTTCGGGCTTGGCGCTTGCCGGCTATGCCCGGCAGAATGGGGCGGTCGAAGCGTCCGTATACAATGCGGCTGTTGGCGCGAGCTATCGGCTTTCGGACACGCTCTCGCTTATAATGCGCTACGACATCATTCGTCGCGACGCGGTGCCGAGCTCGGACGGATATCTTCAGAACGCCGTCACAATCGGCCTGCATAAATCATTCGACTGAGCCGGACCAGATGTACGAGAGCTTCTATTCCCTCAGCGGCATGCCGTTCCAGCTCACGCCGGACAAGCGATTTTATTTCGGCAGTCAGGAACACAGGAAGGCGATGGCCTTCCTGCAATATGGCCTCTCGCAACAGGAAGGGTTTGTCGTCGTAACCGGAGAGATTGGAGCCGGCAAGACGACACTTGTCGAGCAATTGTTGTCCACGCTCGATCCGGAACGGTTTGTCACCGCGCGTCTGGTGACGACCCAGCTTGGCGGATTCGAAACGCTCTGCATGATCGGGGCGGCATTCGGCGTTTATCGCCAGGGAATGGATAAGGCTACCCTGATATCGGCGCTACGCGGGTTCTTTGACGAGATGCGCGATCGCCAGAGACACCCACTCATCATTATCGATGAGGCACAGAGCCTGACCCTCGACGCGATCGAGGAATTAAGGATGCTGTCCAATCTCTCGCAAGGAGCGCGCCCGCCGTTTCAGGGCATTTTTCTCGGGCAGCCGGAGTTTCGGTCCGCGTTATCCAGGCCGGAACTTCAGCAACTTCGCCAGCGTGTGATCGCATCTTGCCATTTGGCAGCGCTGAGTGCGGACGAGACGCGAAAATATATCGAACATCGCTTGTCACTTGTCGGATGGGCCGGGGACCCCAGATTTTCAAACGGGGCATTCGACGAGATATTCCGCCGCACCGGAGGCATTCCCCGACGAATAAATACCCTGTGCTCACGGCTGCTTCTGATGGGCTTTCTGGATGAAAGCCATGCGATAGACACGACCGCAGTCGCGCGCGTGGCACAGGAGCAATTGGAGGAGCTTGGGAATTCGGCAGATGCGCCTGGCGATTGGGACCGGGTGCCGAGCAAGCACCCGGGAAATAATGAAGAGTCGGATACTCTGTTTGCCTTGCTTGGACAATTCGATCGCGCGTCCGACAATCAGCGGCAATCTGCGATCCGCGTGCTGGAACTCGTGCTGAAGTTATTTGGCAACCGGGAAGCGAAGGAGCCATGACCAGCGAACCCGCCACAAGGGTGGTCAATGCATTTTCGGTCGATGTGGAAGACTATTTTCAGGTCGAAGCCTTTAAGGGAGCCGTCGATCGTGCGAGTTGGGACACACGGCCTGCGCGCGTAGTAGAGAACACCGAGCTCGTGCTCGAATTGCTTGAAGAGACGGAGACCCGGGCAACTTTCTTTATTCTCGGATGGATTGCGGAACGGTTTCCGTCGCTCGTTCGCCGCATTCAGGCGGATGGCCACGAAATCGCAAGCCACGGACATACGCACGAGGCCGCTCACAACCAGACACCGGAGCAGTTTCGCGACGATGTGCGTCGGGCCAAACGAATTCTGGAGGACGAGGCGGGCGTTCGCGTACGCGGGTTTCGCGCGCCGACATTCTCCATCAGCGCAAGAAACTGGTGGGCGTATGACGTACTCGCCGAGGAAGGCTATGACTATAGTTCAAGCCTCTATCCCATCGAGCACGATCTTTATGGCATGCCATCGGGACCCCGGGTTCCGTTTCGGCCGATCGCGTCGCAGCCATTTGTGGAACTCCCGTTGCCGACGATACGAATCTTCAACCGAAACTATCCATGTGGGGGAGGAGGCTGGTTCCGGTTCGTTCCCTACACCGTGTCGCGATGGTGCATCGGACAAATCAACCGCGCGAATGCAACGCCTTGCATATTCTACTGCCATCCCTGGGAATTCGATCCCGGGCAACCGCGCATTGACGAGATTCCTCTCAAATCGCGAATACGTCACTATCTGAATCTGCGTGCGATGGAGCGTCGTATCCGCCGGTTGCTGCGTGACTACGCTTGGGGCCGGATCGATGAAGCCATTCTTCCTTCAGCGCGGCTCGCGGAGGCATGGATATGGCAGTAACTGTCGCTGTTCTGGAACGGGAGGACGAGCCGGCCTGGGACGCATTCGTGCGGGAAGCGCCCGGAGGGACATTCTTTCATCTTTCCGGCTGGCGGGATGTTATCGAGCGCGCCTTCGGGCATCGGACATTTTATCTCATGGCAAGGCGCGGACCCGAGATCTGTGCTGTTTTGCCTCTGACACGTGTTAAAAGCCTGCTATTCGGAAATTCCCTTATCTCCAACGCCTTTTGCATTCATGGCGGCTTTGCGGGCGACGATTCGGAGGCGCGCGAGTCGCTGCGGGCAGAGGCCGTTCGCATCGCCCGGGCGCAAGGTGTAGGACGAATAGAGCTTCGTTCGGAGAGCGAGGAAACACAGCAATGGCAGAACAGAAGCGGTCTTTATTTCATTTTTCGCCGGCCGCTCGCCCCGGACATGGATGCCAATCTGAAGATACTCCCGCACAGCCGACGCCGGATGATTCGGGTCGGCTATGATCATGGACTAACTTCGCAAGTCGATGACGGCGTGGACCGTCTTCACCACATTTACGCGGACAGCGTGCGCCATCTCGGGACACCGGTTTTTTCCAAGCGCTATTTCAGATTGCTGCGGAAGAAGTTTGGCAGTTCGTGCATGACCGTAACGGTGCTCCATAAACAGTTGCCCGTTGCATCCGTGATGAGCTTCTTCTTTCGCGACGAAGTGATGACCTATTATGGCGGCGGCCTGAGAGAAGCGCGCGAAGTCGCGGGCAACGACTTCATGTATTGGGAGGTCATGAGGCACGCCTGCGAGCGCGGCGTGCGCGTTTTTGACTTTGGCCGCAGCAAGATCGGAACGGGCGCCTACAGCTACAAGTCCAACTGGGGATTCAAGCCCGCTCCGTTGACCTATTCATATCTGCAGATGGACGGCCGAGAGATTCCGGAGATCAATCCGTTGAACCCGAAATACAGCAGGGCGATCGAGTTCTGGCGGCGGCTTCCTCTTTCCGTGACAAAGGCGATCGGTCCTCACATTGTCCGTTCCATCGGGTGAGTTTTGCGCGACCTGCTGTTCCTCGCGCATCGCTTTCCCTATCCGCCAAACAAGGGCGACAAGATCCGCTCCTTTCATGTCCTGCGCCATCTGGCGAAGCACTTCAGGATATATCTTGGCTGTTTTGCCGACGACGTCGACGACATGCGACGCGTCGATGAACTGCGGGAATTCTGCGCTGAAATATTCTGCCTGCCGCTTCCATGGTCGACGAAGATCATCCGCGGAGTGGAGGCCCTGTGCCGTAGCAAGGGAATTTCGGAATCCTGTTATCAAGATATCTCGATGACAAAGTGGGTTCGGCGCACGGTGGACGGTCGCGGCATAAGGGATGTATTCGTTTTTTGCTCGACGATGGCTCCCTATATGTTCGCTGTTCCTCCCGGAACGAGAGTCGTACTCGACTTGGTCGACGTCGATTCGGAAAAGTGGGCCGCCTATTCCCGGGTGGCGAGCTGGCCCCTTCGCCTGCTGTATCACTACGAACAGCAATGCGTTCTCGCATTGGAGCGGCGCGCCGCCATGTCGTGCGACCGCGTGTTTCTTGTTTCGGAGTTCGAGGCCGATTTGTTTAGGTCGCTCGCGCCCGAAATATCCGTACCGATTTGCAGTCTCGAGAACGGCGTCGATCTGAATTATTTCGACCCCGCAAAGGCATATTCGTGTCCGTTTCGGCGCGGCGCGTTGCCAATCGTATTCACGGGCATGATGGACTACCGCGCAAATATCGATGCCGTCACGTGGTTCGCAACCGAGGTGTTTCCCGCCATTCGGCGCGTCCAGGAAGCGGCCGAGTTTTGGATTGTTGGAGCGCGCCCGACCCGAGCAGTTGCCTGGTTAGAAAAATCCGATGGCGTTCGCGTTACCGGTGCCGTCGAAGACGTTCGCCCCTACCTTGCCTATGCTGCGTGCGTCGTGGCGCCAATGCGTGTCGCGCGGGGCATTCAGAACAAGGTGCTGGAAGCAATGTCGATGGCGAGGACGATTGTCCTGACGCCGGCGGCCCTGGAAGGACTGAAGGCTGAGCCAGGGCGTGAAGTGCTTCCGGCGGCGGGAGTCGCCGAGTTCGCCGATGTCGTGTCCGGGGTTATCTCGGGAAATTGGACCGAAATCGGCCCGGCGGCCAGGCGGCGCATTGAGGAAGATTACAGATGGGACAGCAAACTGAAGGCGCTTGACGAGGCATTTTCGTAAGTCTCGAATCCGCCGGGTAGGGGGTTGTTCACGGGAACATCAAATTTTAAGTTTAACGACCTTTTTGAGTTCCCTAAGACCTCATTAACTGAATATAAGCGGGACCAACTGGTGCCCGGTTTGGGCGGGGGCAGGTATGCGTCGAATTCTGAGTCATTATGTAAGTTCGCCAGAATTTACCCTGCAAATATTGGAAATCGCGCTGATTGCGGGAGGTTGCAGCGCCGCAATCTTTTATTGCTTTTCCGGGGTTGCACCCCCTCTGGGGTTGGCCTCCTCCGCGGCAATCCTGTCCCTGGGCATCATCGGTTTGATGTATTCTGGCGGTCTCTATCGCGACGAAGCGCTGCTGGACTTGCGTCGCGCGCTGGCTCGGATTGCGATGATCGCGATGCCGATCTTCGGGCTCGCCGTGTGGACGACGGGAGAACTGGCGCGGCACACCTCACTGCCCATTTATCCCTACCGCTGGCAATGGACGGGTCTGCTGACCGGAATCTGGGTCCTGTCCGCGATAGCAATGCGTCTGGTCTATCAAAATATTTATCGAAGTGGTCTGTGGACGCGTCGGGTTTCTCTCATCGGAACGAGCATAGACTTTCGCAAATTGGACGATCTTGCGCGACTTTCGCGCGACCGTTTTCGTGTTGTCGGACTGCTCGACCCCGGGCTGGGGGATGCCGGTCAAAATGCGGGATCGGTGGAGGATGCATTCTTCGCCGACGATTCGGTGTCGGAAGTCGTTGTCGCAATCGGGCATTCGCACATACCCTGGGATGCACTCGCCCGGCGCAAAATTTCGGGCGTACGGGTTACGGATTTTCTTGATTTCTACGAACGCGAGAGCCGCCAGGTCTGCATAGAAAATCTACGCGAAGACTGGATCGCTCTCTCCCGCGGGTTCAGGTCAAGCGGTGCGTTAAGACGCTCCTTCGATATCGTTTTTGCCGCTCTTGTATTTGTTCTCACGTCGCCGCTGTTGCTGCTTACAATGGCGGTGATAAAGTTCGAAGACGGAGGATCGATTTTCTACGGCCAGGAGCGCACGGGTCTCCAGGGAAAACCGTTCGTGCTTTACAAACTTCGCAGCATGCGCCAGGACGCCGAGCGCGACGGAAAACCCGCCTGGGCCAGCGAAGGGGATTCGCGCATCACGCGCGTCGGCCGACTGATCCGCAAGCTCCGAATCGACGAACTGCCGCAGCTGGTCAATGTCCTGCGCGGTGAAATGACCATGATCGGGCCGCGTCCCGAACGGCCCTTTTTCGTCCGGCAGTTCTCGGAGACGATTCCGTTTTACGACTATCGCCATGCCGTCAAACCCGGCATCACCGGATGGGCGCAGGTCAGCTTCCGATATGGAGCGTCACAGGAAGACACCGTTCGAAAGCTGTCCTACGACCTGTACTACGTGCGAAATCGAAGCCTGCTTCTCGACCTGACCATACTGCTCAAGACAATCCGGGTCGTCCTCAGCGGCGAGGGTGCGCGCTAGGCTCGCACCGGTACTGGCGATCCCCCGGGTCGAGGGCCGAACTCGGGCGCGGGGATTCCCTCGGCACGGATCACGATTTCCCGCAGCGCGATGGCGATTCCCATGAACAGATAGGGCATGTCGTAGTAGGCCATGCTTAGCGCTGCCCCAGCGACGGCATAGCTGAGAAGCGCCAGCTGCATCATCGAGGCGAGATCGGCCGCCCATACCAGTCCGGCCTTACCCCGCGCCGCACGCCGCACCTGGCCCAGACATCGCCATGTCAGGACCAGCAGGGTGATGAACAAAAACAGCCCCGGGTAGCCGTTGTCGCCGAGCACCTGGAAATAAATGCTGTGATAGGCGAGGGCTCCGATATCGGACGCGGTGAGCGGCCGGCCCTTTGCGCGCTGAATGTATATGGAATCAAGCGGCATAAAGCGCGCATAAACGTCGGCGCTTTCGCTCGCTCCCATGCCGCTGCCGACAAACGGTCGTTGAGATGCGATATTCAGCGCCGTGTGCCACGCGTCCAGCCGCTCCTGAAACGACTCGTCGGACTGTGCGGTACGTATCGTCTCCATTCTCGCCGTCCAGTCCGGCGGCAGAAAAGCCCGTGCGGCAAGAGCGAGACAAATCACCGCGATACCAATGGCTATGCGGTGACGCGACCTCCACAGGAAGTAGATTACGAGGATGCTGAGACCTATGAATCCCCCGCGGGAGTATGTACCGAGAATCGCAATCGCAACCAGCGCCATCGTGATCGCTGCCAGAATGCGTGAGATTCGCGCCTGCGACTGGAGACGAATATAATTGAGAAGCGGCAATACCAGACACAACGCCAGGGCAAGATAGTTGTTGTCGCCCAGAGGCGAATCGGCCGACCCTTCGACTCTTCCGACCCCTCCCGTGACCAACGTAAACAGGCCGCCTTTCACGCCGAAAAAACAGAGAGAAACAGCAATTACGAGAACCAGCGCATGAAGCCGGTACCGGTCCGTCATGGCCCACGGAATGCAGAGGCCCAATATCATTACCTTGAGCGTTCGTTCCCACCTGTCCCATGTCAGGTCTGGCGCCAGTGAGAAAAGGGATGTAAGTGTAATGTCGAGAACAAACACCAGCCAGATCAACGAAAGCGCATTCCACCGGAACAGCCTGCGGTCCCGACTCATGATGAGCGAACCGAACGTGATGACCGCAAGGATCAGGTTGGACGGAAAGGAGTAAGCGAACCCCCAGACGAGCCGCTGCGGCGTCATGAGCGTCAACCACGTCCATCCCAGAACCCCGGCTTGGGGCGCGCTGAAAGTACGAAGCGCGATGACCAGAAACGCCAGCATAAGAATTATGTCTCGCACGCGCGCCGGCCCTGCTGGTCTAGGAGCCGAGGGGATTGTCGCCGGAATTCACACCTTCCGGCGACCGCTGCATAAAAAGCCGCGCTACCCCCTTCAGGTTCTCCCGGCGCCGCGAAGTGCTCGAAAGGATAATTCCGACAATCAGAACAACAGTGACGACGAAATATGCCCCGGACATCATGCTCCGCTCCCAGCGAAATCCCGCAATTGTGCCATAAGAATTTAGTATCCCAGCCCGAGCGAAGCCCTGGCCGACCGGGATTCGTTCGGCGCGTCCTCGAGATCGTTGCCGGAGAGGAGCTTATAGACGTCTAGGGGCGTCGCCGCCATCCCGCCGAGTTCCCCGAAAAAACACTCATAGATGCTGTCGAGCCAACCCAGAAATCGCTCAAGATCGGCGGACGTCCGCACATACGGTGTGCGGCCCGGAACGAGCGAGGGACTATGATAGGATAGGGTGAAAATGCGCGTGCCCCTTCCAAGTAGCTCTTTCACGAGCTTTTTCGCTTCCCTCACTGTCACACCTTCGGGAGTAAGCTTGATGCGGTTGAGAAGACCCGTGCGAGAAAGTACGGCCGGAAGGACACGCTGTCGCTTTCGGGGGTCGAAAAGCCAGCGACTGAGACCCGGCGGCTCGCGCAACGGGCCGATGATTGCCGATGTAATTGGAATCTCCAGCATCGTGCGTTCGGCATCAATCCACCACGGATCGGGCGGATAACCGAGGAAGTCGGGTCCGTTCTCATGCGTGAAGCTGCGCTGCGGCACCACGCTTGTGTCGACGCGATAGCCGAGACGCCTCAAAGCTTCGCCGGTGTTCGCGCCCAGGCCATAGCGGCCCGCGCGATAGACGCGAGGGCGAAAGCCAAAAACGTTTTCGATCGTTTCCGTCAGGATTCGCAACTTTTCAAATTCCAGGCCGCGCGGGAGATTGCCGGCGTAGCTGTTCGAAACACTGATTTCCTCCGCAAACGGCGGATTGACCCAGGGATGAAGTTGCGTTCCAACCAAACATTTGCCGTCGCGGAAATAGTCCAGTAGAGGCTGATATCCCCCCGGCTGGGACGCAACGGGGTAATCCAACAGATATGTCGGCGTGACGCGATACCGCTCGAATGTGCGATGTGCGAGATGTTGACTGGCCATCGACGAAACGTCGCGGGTCGTCCGCGAAAAGGGCTTGAACCAATCGAAATCTTCCTCGGCGTCGATTGTTGTGACGAGCATCGGTTGTTGCTCCGCGGAGAGCGAGATGGTCGCCGGAAATGCGGGACTCAGGACGGAGGGATACTCCGAAATCGCTTTCTTGGCTTGGTCGGGCGTGGAAGAAACAACGCCCCGAAACGGCTGCTCCGATTTTATAACCGCGGAACATGCTTCGACGAAGCGCTCGGTTATTCTCGGCCAGCCCAATGTTTGCGCGCGGCGCCAGCCGGTCTCGCCCAGCCGGGCGGCAAGCTTCGGATCGCGAAGGATTTTGACAATTGAGGATGCAATTTCGTTCGTGTCGCTGCCATTCACGAGCAATCCGGTCTCGCCATCGATAACCGCCTCGACTGTTCCGCCAGCAGCGCCGGCGACGACCGGAAGTCCGCAGGCATTGGCCTCAAGAAACACCAGTCCGAACCCTTCGGTGTCCCCATTCGGCATGGTGCGGCAGGGCAGAACGAACAAGTCGGCAGCTTGATAATACTGGGCAAGTGATTCCGATGGGACTTCGCCGGCGTAAGTGAACCGTTCGCTCAAGCCCAGCGCGGTCGAAAGTCGTTCGAGGGAATTGGCGAGAGGTCCGCTGCCGATGATAATAAAGTGAACATCGGGTACCTTGCGAATGACGTCCGGCGCGGCGCGAATAAGGAATTCGTGGCCCTTGCGCTCAACCAGGCGAGCTACGGAAAGAACCAGTTTGCAGTCGCGAACATGCCCGGGAATGATGGCTCGATCGCCTGCATTGCGCCGAAACCGGTTCAGGTCCACGCCATTCGAAATAACGAATATCCTCGAAGGCGCGACCCGATATCCGGAGACTATGCCGTTCTTGCAGAAATGGCTGACTGAAACGACCGCATTGGCATGCCTCAAAAAGAGGCCGCGACACGCACCAAGCAGCCTGTTGCTCGTTTCGGAGATTTCTTCGCCGTGGGTGTAGATGATGACTTTGCGTCCAAGCAGATATCGTATCGGCAATACGAGCCAGCCGAGATCGACGAGTTCGCCCAGACAGACAACTTTGGCCCGATAGCGCCTGACCAATACCGCCACGTTGACAAATGTGCGCATCATTACAGGGAGGTCGTCGACGAAGATGCTCCACAGACGCGCGAGCGGATTCTGTTGCGTATCTACCGAGATCGGTCGTAAGTACTCCACGCGATGCATCCGGTAGGGAGACGCAGCATCGACCTCGGGGATCCCTGTATATGTTTCCTCCGTGTGGTAATCGCGGAACGGCCCGAGGCCTGCAACCTTGTCCGGCGCATTGCGGCACAACTGATCGTAGACGACGGCAGACCCACCGATCACCGGAGGGAAGGTGCTCGAGACAAGAAGTATGTCGCGGCTTGGATTGGTCAACGGACTCGTGCGGGCCGGACGGAGCACGCGGCCATCGCCATCGGACAAGATTTTTTCCCCCAAAACGGCTATTTCAGAGGTGTCGCGATTGCGTCTGCAATCTTCCAAAAACCAAGCTTCGGACGCAACATACCTGCGACACCCGTACGATTTCGCCCGACATGTGGCAGATTTTAGCGGGCTTGGCTAGACTAAAATGATTCGCGATATTTCATCCGCAGGCGCCCCGTGGTTTCCACGGGGATCGTTTCCCGCGGGACGGGGCGCGTCGATGCTCAAGGTTACCGGGAATTAACTTCAATGTGGGAAACGGCCTGATTAGCGCGCAGCGGTACGCCGTTCGAGAAGTGCCTTTCGTATTCACCATGTGAGGTAGCCGCAACTCAGGAGGTCCAGGCAATGCCCAGCGTCAATCGAAGGACTCTACTGACTTCCGGTGCAGCAACGGCACTTTGCGCAAGCTCGCAGACGATTGCAAAGGTTCTCGATGGCAGTTCGCGACGTCAGCAGCTGTCCATTCCGCTGACACTGATCAATCTGGACAAATCCAACAGTTATATTGCCCCACGGGTAAGCTATGGCCATGCGTTCGCGGATGGGGATATTCCTGCGGCTGGCTCGGTAAGATTGACAGATAGTAAAGGCAATCCAGTCTTGGTGCAGATGGACGCCGTATCGCTGTGGCCGAGCGGATGCCCGAGGTTCGTAGTGCTCAGTCACCGTTGCGCCGAGACATTCGCTCCCGGAAGCAGCGTGAGTTATCTGGTAGGATCGTCAACGCGCGCCCCCAACAACCGACCGGCACGGGCGTGGGGAGATTCGCCGGAGGCGACGCTTAGCGCGAAAACGAATTTCATGGTGGAGTATTCCGGATTCGATGCGAAGGAATCTACGTTTACGGTTTCGCTTAACACAATCCTTTCCAGTTATCGGGCTTTTCCGTGGGGATCACATTATCCTCGCGGGGGCTGGGAGCGTACGAAAGTGGGGCCAGCTTGCATGGAGTGGCATGCCTGGCAATATCTCATTAATGACATGACATCCCGGCCTCAGGGATACGTGCGATGCGACATGTGGATAAAGGCCTGGAGTCCGAAGGGGCCATTCGAAATTGACGTGCGCACCAGCCAGCCCAATATGTGGAATACCATTTCGCACGATTCCGAAGGATACAATCGCAGCCCGGGGAGATGGGCCACGCTCTGCGTCGTCAGGAACGGAGCGGCCATAATACAATATGCCGGCGGTCCGGGCGATTACCGGACGACGACGATCGCGAATTCGCGCTTCGACGCCGCAACCAGTCGGATAAGGGCGGCGTTTGATTCGCTCTTTCCCCAACAGGGAATTGTATTTACCTCGAGCGGATCTCTTCCCTCCGGATTGGTGCCGGACCGGTTGTATTGGCTGGCCTACTGGGGCGCGCCCGATCCCTACATTTGCGCCGAGCGGGCCTTTGCCGCGGCAATAGAAATGGGCGAGACCAGTCAGTGGCAACCCGATACTTCCTACAGCTCCGATTATGGCGGCCAGTATGTCATAAACGGAAATGTCATCTACGTTTGCGTAAAGTCGGGTACTTCCGGATCCAGCGGCGGGCCCACAGGAACGGGCGACGCAATTGTCGATGGCACGTGTTTGTGGCAAAATGCGAGCGTTCCCTTTGCGGATCAGGGAAGCGGCACCATCTCTGCTTATCCCGTCAATGCCTGCTTTCCGTCGACGGCCTGGCTGACAGCGGATGCATACGGCAATCCTTTGTGGAACGGTCCCGGCGTCCGGCCTCCGATATTTCCGGGCCACGATTTCGCTTATTTGACAACCGAATCGAAGTTCGTCCCTTGTTATAACATCGATGCCGGGTCCCAGACTACCGATCAGTCCCTCAGTGTCTATGCACCGAACCGGAATTTTGGCGGTATCCTGTGGTACCAGGATACGACGGGCGATGGTCCCGACGATCAGCGCATCGGCTATGTCGACAATTGGGGCGTTGCGACGCTCTATAATCCAACCGATCCTTTTTACGCATACAGTTCGATTCAGTCCGCGCTTTGCTACAACAACGCACTGTTCAGTTATATGACCGACGAGCGCGGAGGACTGCCGTTCGCCGCTAATGACGGTCCGCACAAGAACGGAACGCCCTACAAGAACCTTCCATCGGTACAGTTGGGCTTCTCGCCGGGAAATGCGCCGGAGTTCGGTGTAGGAAACTGGGTTCCGTGGTCGACGAACTCGAGGGGCCGCAGCGGTTATGGCGGCCAATATTATGTAGATACTTCGCATACGCCGGCTTCCTGGCAGGTCCCATACCTCAAGACGGGCCGCGGTTGTTTCCTCGATCAGGGGATCCATCTTGGCAATGTCAATTGTTTCATGCAGTACGTGAACCGGGCAACACTGGGTTCGACCACGTATTATTGTGTTCCCAACGCCGGCGTAGGAATCCAGGAGAGGGCCTGGGCCTGGGCGTTGCGCTCGCTCTGTCAGGCAGTCTATGTGATTCCCGCCGCGCATCCGTTCAGGCCGGTGCTGGAAGATTACTACAACGACAATGCGGCGTTCCAGGCCGCCTATTATGCGCATTATGTTCCTGCACAGGCCGTAGCACTCGGATTCCTCAACGTCCTGGATTCCGGGGGAACGGCGAACGGCCATATCGGTCCCTGGCAGCAATTCTTTGTGTTCTTGTGCGTTGCCATGGAGACATGGCGCGGCGGGTTAACGGGAGCCGATTCGGGGAAAAACTGGAGAGGGTTCCTGGATTACATGAATAATTTCTGGAAAATCTACAGGGGCAATCTTCCGGGAAGCATGTACTATATCGGGTTGTATGAGTTGGTCTACAGCCCCAATTCCCAGGATCTCTTGACCGCGTATCAACACCCTATCGACGCGCTGTCCGCTTCGTTCAATTCGGGCTACAATCCCGGACTGAGTCCGCCATATCCGAATGGCGGCTTGTATGATCCGAACGGCACCGAAAGCAACTATTTGCTAGTTGCCGACTATCCCTGGAACTGCAACTGGTACGGTAGCATCGCCAGGGCAGCGATGAAAATGGTGACTGTGGCTGAACCTTCGAACAAGGCGTTGGCAGCCATGCTGCAGGAATTGATCTCTTATACTTCCTCGGCAACCGGGATCAGCACAAAAACCGCCGGGATCCAATGGCATGGTCGCGTATCCCACACCATAGAGAACTATCAGACATTTGCGATATTCTGAGCCGGAACGCACCGAGGGCCCGGCTGCCGGGGAAGCTGCTCAAGTCTTTGGATCATGGCACGCCGGCCCGGTTGTGCGGTTGTATGACCCGATACTCCGTACGGTTAGCGGAAGCTGAATCGGTTGCCGAAAACATAACTAAAGCAACAGACAAAACTCGCCCCAGCTAAGACCGAAATATTGAGACTTGTCGCACAGTGTTGCGCCCGATTTCACAGGGGCAACACATGCTCAACGTTAGCCGTCGAAATTTGCTAGCATCTGCGGCGGCAACGGCCGTAGCCGGAAGTTCGCAGGCAATTGCAAACCGTGTCAGCAAGCGCGCCCCGCATCGGCCACTGACCATTCCCTTGACGCTGAACAACCTCGATCAGTCGAACAGCTATGCCGCGCCGTTCGTAAGTTACGGCCACGCTTTTGGCGACGGAGATGTACCCGCAAACGGTTCGGTTACGCTGACCGATACAAACGGCAATCCTGTTGTGGTTCAGATGGACGCGGTGTCCCTCTGGCCGAGCGGATCCCCGAGATTTGTCGTGCTCAGTCACGCTTGCGCCGAAACGTTTGCGCCAGGAGCAAGTCTGACCTATCAGGTGGGCTCCTCTCCAACGTCGCCGAACAACCAGCCAGCCGCCAATTGGGGAAATTCTCCCGAAGCGACCCTGGCCGCAAACACCAACTTTCTTGTAGAATATTCGGGGTTCGACGCCGGCACGTCCACTTATACCATTTCCCTTAACACCATTCTGGCGAGCTATCCGGCCTTCCCATGGGGAACTCACTATCCCCAGGGCGGCTGGGAGCGGGCCAAGGTCGGGCCGGCATGCATCGAATGGCATGCATGGCAGTATCTTATTAACGACGGCACGGGAAATCCGCAGGGCTATGTGCGATGCGATATGTGGGTCAAAGCCTGGAGCCCCACGGGTCCTTTCGAGATCGACGTCCGCACGAACCAGCCGAACATGTGGAATGTGATTTCGCGCAACTCGGAACGCCACGGCAGGGGTCCGGGGAGATGGGCCACCCTGTGCGTCGTCAAGAACGGGTCGACAATCATCCAGTGTGCGGGCGGACCAAACGATTATCGCAGCACCACGATTCCGAATTCCGATTTCGACACGGCAACGTGCCAGATATTGGCGGCGTTCAACGCCTTGTTTCCGCAGCAGGGAATTGTGTTTTCGTCCACAGGAACGCTGCCGAAGGGGTTGAGAGCCAACAAGCTTTATTGGCTGGCATATAATGGCGGAGCCAATCCCTATATTTGCACCGAGCGCGGCTTCGCAGCCTGCATAGAAATGGGCGAGGTAAGCCAGTGGCAGGCCGATACGGCCTACAGTTCGAGTTACGGCGGCCAATACGTAATAAACGGCAATATCATATATGTTTGTGTTCAGTCCGGAACGTCCGGGGCAAACGGCGGGCCGACCGGAACCGGTATGGCAATCGTCGACGGCTCGTGCGAGTGGAGAAATGCGACGGTGCCGTTTGTCGATCAGGGTACCGGCACCATAACCGCCTACCCGGTCAATGCGTGTTTTCCGTCGACGGCGTGGGTTACCGGCGACCAAAATGGTAATCCGCTGTGGAACGGTTCCGGCCTGCGCCCGCCGATATTTCCCGGTCACGACTTCAACTATTTGACCACCGAGTCCAAATTCGTCCCGTGCTACAACGTCAACGCGGGTTGCCAGACGACAAACCAGCCGCTCAACATCTATGCGCCCAACGAAAACTACGGCGGCGTCCTATGGTATCAAGACACGACCGGCGACGGTCCGGACGATCAGCGCATCGGTTATGTCGACAATTGGGGTGTTGCGGCGCTCTATAACCCGGTCGACAGCTTTTACGTCTACAGCTCGATCCAATCCGCACTTTGTTACAACAACGCGCTGTTCAGCTATATGACGGACGAGCGCGGCGGATTGCCGTTCGCAGCAAATGACGGTCCGCACAAAAACGGCAGACCATATCGGAACCTGCCCCCGGTCGAATTGGGATTCTCCGCCGGCAACGCCCCGGCTTTCGGGGTCGGAAACTGGGTGCCCTGGTCAACGAAGCCGAGGGATCAGAGCGGCTATGGCGGACAATATTATGTCGATACGTCTCACACGCCCGCGAACTGGCAGGTGCCTTATTTGAAGACCGGGCGAGGGTGCTTCCTGGACCAGGCGATTCATCTCGGCAATGCCGATTGCTTCATGCAATATGTGAACACCGCAACGCTCGGTTCGACAACGTATTATTGTGTTCCAAATGCCGGTGTTGGTATCCAGGAACGTGCCTGGGCCTGGGCGTTGCGCTCACTTTGCCAGGCTGTCTATGTCATTCCCGCCACACATCCCTTCGCACCCGTCCTGAGCGATTATTACGACGACAACGCGGCGTTCCAGGCCGCATATTACGCGCAGTACGTTCCATCGCAGGCCCGCGCGCTCGGACTGCTTAACGTTCTCGATGCCGCCGGAACGCAAAACGGCCATATCGGGCCATGGGAACAGTTCTTCGTGTTTCTCTGCGTTGCCATGGAGACGTGGCGCGGCGGGCTGACGGGGCATCAAACCGGCCGGAACTGGGCCTCGGTCCTGAGATACATGAACAATTTCTGGAAGCTATATCGGGGCAACCTCCCCGGCAGCATGTATTACGTCGGGCTCTACGAGTTCGTGTACAGCCCCAATTCGCAAGATTTGCAGACGGCTTACCAGAACCCGCAGGATGCGCTGAATGCAACGTTCAATGCGGGCTACAATCCGGAACTGAACATTCCCTATCCTGCCGTAGGTCTGTACGATCCGAACGCGGCAGGGAATAATTATCTGCTCGTGGCTAACTATCCCTGGAACTGCAACTGGTATGGCAGTATCGCTCGGGCTGCCATGAAAATGGTGACGGTAGCACAACCCTCGAACACGACCGTCGCGGCCATGTTGCAGGAGCTGATCTCCTACACGTCGACGGCGACGGGTATCAGCACCACGACGGCCGGCATACAGTGGTGCGGGGTCACGTCAGGGGTGATACAGAACTATCAGACATTCGCGATTTTCTGAGTTGGCGTTCGGACCGCCAGGCGTCGCGAATCGACCCTCGGGACCGGGTTACATTCCCCCCTGGCCGAATTGTGCCGCAGGGCCAGCTATTCGGCTGCGGCGCGCGCGAATGATTTCCTTTCCAAGCGCGATCATTGGCTTTTCGATCACGAGGTAAGAGCAGAGAGCGCCGGCAAAAGTGAGCGCTACCGCGACTACCCACCCCATCGCGAGTGCAGCCGCGCCGGCAAATCTGGCCGCGTGCGTGAAGTTGTAAGGAAGAAGGGCGAATATCCGAAGCACTGCAAAATGCAGCAGGTAGGCGCTGAAACTGACTTGTCCCATAGTTGCTGCAAATCGATTGACCAGAATTCCCTTCCCCGGGGACAGTGCAAGAATTAGCAACATCAGCGGAATGCTGAATGCGAGTGAATCCGGCGCATAGCCCGGCGCTCCGATGTAGTGCCCCGGACGCGAAAGCGCGACCAGGCAAAAGGCGACTACCGCAATCAACGACACCAGCGTCGGGTTAAGGGCGACGAATTCGCGCCACCTGCTATCCGCGGACCGCGGACGGAGCACCATGAACAGCACGCCACCAAGCGCGAACACGCTCATCTGATTGGGAAACCAGAAGAAGAGGAAGTTGGCGGTCTCGACCGGAGGATAGGCTCCATGCAGCACGGCAATTGCAGCCCGGTTTGCAAGCAGGCCGATGCAGATGCTGACCACCGTAAATATCAGCGCCCGCGGCAGCGAGGTCACAATAGCTGCGAATAGAGGGAACAGCGCGTAGAACGAGAACTCGACGCTTATACTCCACCCGCCGGGAACGACGGTCCAGGCCGCCGGATCTACCGGAAGCCATGCCGGGCTCCACGCATTGATGAAGGATGCTGTCGTCAGGGCCGGCAAGGATGAAAAATGCGCGGGCGGGCTCAGCAAGAAGTAAAACAGGCCGGCCATATAGTAGGCAGGAGCGATACGGAAGAAACGTCGTATATAAAACGCGCCGATATCGGCGGCTCCATTTTTCCCGGCATCGTAGGACCAGGACATTAACAGCGTCATGGAACTGGCAAGAAAAAACAGCTGAACGCCGTACCAACCGCCGGCGCCGATGCGATGGAGCACAAAGGGAATGTTCGGAAATTCATATATGACGTGCGCTGTGATGACCAGAAGAATGGCGTAACCTCGTACGCAATCGATATACTGTAGGTGAGGTTTCGACGGTTCCGCGGACACTTGAATTGCAGCCCTGATATCAGCCCGGAACTAGCCCATATTCCCCGCGGACTGAAGAGCTATGTTTCAGTAGGGTTTCCAGGCACCGTTGCACAAATCCGACGAAAATCGCATGTCGTGATTGCGAGGAGCAACCCTCGGGGCAGCGAGGGGAGGTCGCCGGGGGCGGGGTACTTAACCTTGCTCGGATCTCGACGTGGCGCCGGCCCCGATCTCGTAATATCCTGGACGTGTCGGATTGGTTGCCTGCCTCGGTGAGAGCAAAGAGGGCTTGCCACAGGACATTCGGTAAATTCTATTCGGCTCGGTATTGAGGGTCGTTCGTCGGACGCTCCGGACGAAAGAGATTGACCCGCGGATCCGCAAACCCAGAGATCATGAGCATTCCTTTTGCCGTTCGGTCCGAAGCCGCGGAAAACCTCGAAAATGCCGCGCCGGCATCCGAGGAGGCGCTTCATTCGGTGCGACGCGGCGTCGCCGCCGGCGCCGCGTTCATGGTGCTTCTGCGGTTTTCGTTCCGGCTGATCGGGCTCGTTAACACATTCATTCTTGTCCGCCTCCTGCTGCCTTCCGATTTCGGACTGGTCGGGCTTGTGACCGCCGCCTATTCCATCCTGGACCTTCTCAGTCAGATGTCGCTCCAGATGGTCATCATCCGTATGCCGGCGCCGACGCGGGACGATTATGACACCGCATGGACGCTCGGACTGGCGCGGGGGGTTCTGATCGCCATTTTGCTCGTCGCCGCGGCCCCGTTCCTGGCGGCCTATATCCACGAGCCCCGGGTCGTTCAGCTTTGCTATGTGCTCGGGGCTGTTTCGATCGTGCAGGGCTTCGAGAATATCCGTCTCGTCGATCTGCAGCGGGAACTCCGGTATCAGCAGATTTTCACATACCAGGTGGTGGGCAAGATCGCCGGAGTTCTCACCACCATCCCGTTGGCCTTCTATCTGCACAATTATTGGGCACTGATTAGCGGCATCGCCGCCATGCGGTTCACCATGATCGCGATGGGCTATGCGATGCGGCCTTACCGGCCGCGGTTATGCCTTGCTTCCTGGCATGAGCTGTTCCATTTCTCCAAATGGCTGATGGTCGGCAATATGCTGTGGGTCGTCGACGCCAACGCCATGACTTTTCTGATAGGACGAATCGCAGGTACTGCCGAAATCGGCATGTATCAGGTCGGCTATCAGATCGGGGCACTCCCCGCGAGCGAGATTGCGGCGCCCATCCGGGACCCGCTTTACGCAGGTTCGGCGCGGCTTCTGGGCGACATGAACCAGTTGCGAAAATATTATTTCGACAATCTCGAGCTTATGATGGCCGTGATAACGCCGCTCTCGATCGGCATATGCCTGATGGCAAGACCGATTGCTCTGATATTCCTGGGCGCGAAATGGGCGGCGACTATTCCCCTCATTCAATGGTGCGCGCTCTACGCGCTCTTCGACGCGGTCGGCCATTATCCGGCGGGTGTATACATCGTGTTGAACAAGCAGCGTGAATATTACGGCCTGCTGGCGATGCTGCTTTTGGTCCGCGTACCTGCGATCATCTTTGGCGGCGTGCACTTCGGCACGCTTGGCGCATTGATGGCCGTAACCGCGACCGCGATTCTCGGCATGGTGATGTGGAACGCATTCGTGCCGAGCGTTCTTGGCGCGAGGCCTCGAGAATTTGTCAGGGCAACCTGGCGCACGGCTCTTGCGTCCTGCGCCATGGCCGCTGCGGTCATTTGCGCCATAGCGAACTACCCCGAACCGACCGGATTCGGGCTTGAGCTCATTCGGCTCGTTCTGATCTGTCTGTGCGGCGCGGTTGTTCACATCGGAACAGAGCTTGCACTCTGGGTTTTCTCCGGACTTCCCGATGGAGCCGAGCGGCAGGCAATTCGAGCTCTTGGCATGTTAAAGGCGCGGGTCGGCTTTTCTCCTTCTTAGCTGGGAGGCGCCGGGATTTCGCGCGGCAGAATGATTGAATCGCTTGGGAGAGTCGCGCCGAAAGGGGAGCGAGTCGCAGAACTGATGCGAGTGTTATTGCTGACGAGCGGAGACTGGGTCGGACCGGAAACGAATCCGTCGCGCGGCCTTTGGGGGCAACCAATCTATGCCGACTGCTGGGCGGCGTCGAAATCGCTATGGCACAGGATATCTCAATTGACCGGTCTTCCCGCGGCGCTCGATCCGATGCGATCCCTAAGGCTCCTGATCCGACAACGGCAGTTTGACGTGATTGTCTCGGTATTCGAAGAAAGCGCGGTCATGGCTGCTCTGTTCAAGCGAATTGGTCTGCTGCGACGGCCATTGGTGCTATGGGACTTCAGCCCCGGCACCGAATGGCGAATGAGGAAGTTGTTCCAGAGAATTGTACTGCCGAACACGGATCGAATATTGTGCCTGAGTTCAAGCCAGATTCGTGCCGCCGAAGACGATTTCGGTGCGCGCGACACGGCGGTATGGATCGGATACAATGTCGACACCGAATATTACAATCCCGCATTTTCTTCCGAAGGGAATTACGTGCTGGCGGTCGGGAAGGACATCAGCCGTGACTATGCGACTTTGTTGCAGGCCGCCGCGTGTTGTCCGATCTCGTTGACGATCTGCACTAAGCTGCAACTTCATTTGCCGGATTCAAGTCAGGCAAACATCTCAGTCATGGACAGATGGCTGACGCGCGCGGAGCTCCGTGACATCTACGGAGGAGCCCGGTTTGTGGTTCTCCCGCTGAAGGATGTGCCGCATCCGGGCGGAATTACAAACCTGGCCGAGGCAATGTGCATGGGCAAGGCAGTCATCTGCTCGGATTCGGCAGGCGTTCGCGACTTCTTGCGCCACGGCGAGAATGCAATCGTTGTCCCGCCCGGAAGCCCGTCAGCCATGCGCGATGCCATCAACCTTCTGGATACGGACGTACCATTGCGCAGAAAGCTCGGCGAGAACGCCAGACAATACGCAGAGGAGACCTTCAGCGATTCGGTTTTTGGCCGGCGATTTTGGAACGCGCTGGGTAAGTTCGAAAGAACCGGATTGGAGAGAAACAGCGATGTCCGCCACTAAGATAAGTAACAGCGATTCGCATTGCTGTTCATCGACATTGTGGGTGTCCTCCGTCCGCTTCAGCTGCGCAGGGTAGTTCATGAAAAGCAGGATCTGTCTGATCGGGGCGGGCAATATATCCCATGTTCATGCGGAGGCGCTCGCGCGCCTCAGCAATGTTGATCTGGCCGCCGTTGTCGATCCGGATCTTGAGGCTGCGCGCCAGCTTGCCGCGCGCTGGCGGGCCCAACAGGTCTATCGGTCCGCGAGTGAAGCCTTGGCTGCCGACGGGTTCGAGCGCGCGCATGTTCTCGTGCCTCCCGATCGGCATTGCGAAGTTGCGCTGCCGCTGTTGCAGGCGGGGAAGGCGGTGTTGGTGGAGAAGCCGCTCGGCGTTTCCCCGAGCGAGTGCGCTCGCTTGGTTGCCGCAGCGCCGCCGCCGGGACTTCTCGGCGTAAATCAGAATTTCGCCTATCATCCCGCATTTGTTCGTCTGCAGCAGGCTTGCCAGAATAAGTTGCTGGGGAATTTGCGGCGAGTTGACGTTCTCTATAATCTTCCATTGCGCCAGCTCGAGGCCAGGCAATTCGGCCACTGGATGTTCAGGTCTCCCAAGAACATATTTCTGGAACAGGCCGTTCATCCGATATCGCAGCTTGTATCGCTTTGTGGACCGCTCGGAGATCCGCGCGTGTCTGCCTCGACTGTGGAGGAAATTTCACCGGGGGTGTCGTTCGTACGTTCGTTCGATGCTTCGTTTGCGGGCGGCGCCAGTCCCGCGATCATGCGCTTTGCGCTTGGCGAGACATTTCCGGTCTGGGAATTGCGAGCGGTCTGCGATGATGGCGTGCTGGTCGCCGACATGATCGGCAACCGCTTCTGGATGTGGCGGCGATCCAAATGGCTCGGCGGCGTCGACCTGTTCGTTTCCGGAATTCGCTTGGCCGCAGAGATTGCGAGCGAAAGCGCGCGGGGCTTTGTTGCGTTCGGTTTGTCCAATCTGGGAATCGGAGGCCGCTCGGACTCATTCTATTTGAGCATGCTTTCGAGCATAGGTGCGTTTCACCGGGCCTGCGACAAAGGCGTGGCGCCACCGCTCGACGGAAATTTCGGACGTATGGTCGTTGAAATTTGCGAGGATCTTGCGGGCCAGACAGTCGGTACGGCGGCCGGCAGCGCTCCGCGATTCTCGATCGGACGACGCGCCCGAACGAGCGCGTCCGTTGCCGTTATCGGTGGCACCGGGTTTATCGGCGCGGAACTCGTATCACAGCTCGTCGCGAGCGGACACAGAGTTTCAATCGTCGCCCGAAATCTCGAGAATTTGCCTGCCGTATTCGGATCGGGCCAGGTTGATCTTTACCGCGGAGACATGCGCGATCAGGAAACTGTAAGGGACGCAACCGCTGGCGTGGAAGCGGTTATCAACCTCGCCCATGGCGGGGGCGGAGACAGCTGGGAAGCGATCAGAACCAGAATGGTCGGCGGCGTCGAGTGCGTGGCGCGGGCCTGCCTAAGCGCGCGGATCAGATTGATTCATATTAGTTCGATCGCCGCTTTGTATGCCGGATCACAACGACTTCCGATTACGGGTGCGACGCCGCCGGATCCGAAAGCCGCGTTCCGTGCGCCTTATGCACGCGCAAAGGTGCTGTGCGAAGAACTGTTGACAAAGCTGCGCACAGATGAGGGGCTGTCGGTGTGCGTGCTCCGTCCGGGTCTGGTCGTGGGCTCAGGCTGCTCCCCGTTTCACAGCGGAGTGGGTTTTTATAATAATG
>Ga0335074_10000393_pt1 | contig 64537 bp, 57 predicted proteins | sample Lox_Sample_23_FD_206715 | JGI IMG/M metagenome (GOLD analysis project Ga0335074, IMG submission 206715) | Soil microbial communities from Loxahatchee National Wildlife Refuge, Florida, United States - Lox_Sample_2.3 | ecosystem: Environmental > Terrestrial > Soil > Wetlands | place: USA...
CGGGGGCGCGGGAGTGGCGCCGAGGTATCCGAGCATGACGTCGCGCTGGGCCGCGACCAGCTCCCTGGACGAGCGCAGGAACTCGGCGACGATCCGGTCACGGTCGCTGGCCGGCGCTGCCGCGCCCCCCGTAGCCAGCAGCGGAGCCGTTGGGGCTGGCTGAAGCCCTCCGGCCACCGGCCGGCCGTCAGCCGTGCGGACGAGATAGCCGTCGACGGTCCACCCCGGCTGCTTCGCGGTACCGGACACCGGCTGGACCCGCCCTTCGAAGAGGATCGCCGGATCGATCTCGACCCCAGCCTGGGCAAGGCTGGCCAGCGCGGTCAGAAGCCGGACGAGCCCGTTCTCGCCAGCGACATCGCAGGCCACAGCGGTGTGCGGCCGGTCACCCAGGATCTTGCCGACCAGGCTGGTCAGCACCCGGCCCGGGCCAGCTTCCACGAACGTGCGGGCACCGGCCGCGTACATCGCCTCGACCTGCTCGGCGAAGCGGACCGGCTTGGCCACCTGCCCGGCCAGGATGTCCTGCACCGCGGCGGCGTCGTCCGGGTAGACGGCGGCGGTGGAGTTCGCGAACACCGGGAACCGCAGGGCGCGGATGGCCCGGCCGGCCAGCTCGCTCGCCAGCTTCCCGGCGGCGGTGGCCACGACCGGGCTGTGGAACGCGCACGCGACCGGAATCCGCCGCGCGGTCAGGCCGACCCCGCCCAGCGCCTCGACGGCGGCGTCCACGGCCGCGGTGGGACCGGAGATGACCACCTGGCTGGGGGCGTTGTGGTTAGCCAGGACGACGTCACCGGCCCCGACAGCGTTCAGTACCGCGCTGACCTGCTCGGCCGGTGCGGCCACGGCCGCCATCGTGCCCGGATCGCTCCCGGCCGCCTCCAGGATCGCGGCCGCGCGCATCTCGCTCAGGTCGATCAGGTCGGCTTCGTCGTAAGCGCCTGCGGTGCACAGCGCGACCAACTCGCCGTAACTGTGGCCGCCGGCCATGTCGGGGTGGACGCCGAGCGCCCCCAGCAGTTCGTGAACGGCCAGGCCGGCGATGCCCAGGGCCGGCTGGGCCATCCGGGTATCGGTGATCGCGGCTGTATACCGCTCGCGGTCCTCGCGGGTGAACGCGGCGGGCGGGAACATCACGTCGGCGTACCCGCGGTCGGACAGCCGCAGCAGTCGCTGCAGCCGGGGGAACGCGGTGAAAAGATCAGCGAGCATGCCGGGCCGCTGGCTGCCCTGCCCAGGGAACAGGAACGCCACCTCGCCGCGGCCGGACTCGCCGGGCGCTGATGCTGGCTGCGGCCCGCGCAGCTTCGCTGCGAGATCGTCGAGGCTTGTGACCACCAGCGCGGCCCGCACGGGCGCGGTCCCGGCGGCCATCGTGGCCGCGAGCTCGGCCAGCCGCCAGGGCCTGCCCGCGGCGTCGTTGTCGGCGATCAGCTGCTGCAGCCGACTGGCAGCCTGGCCGACGTGGCCGCGGAACACGAACAGTTCGGCTGGCCACTCACGCAGCCCGTGCGCCGGCTCGTCGGCTCCGTCGTAACCGGACAGCACGGCGTGGAAGTTGGTGCCGCCGAACCCGAACGCGCTGACGCCGGCGTGCCGCCCGCCCGGTGCCGCCGCCCACGGCCGGGGCTCGCCGGGCGCGCTGAACGCGAACGGGCTGCTGCCTGGCTCCCAGGCAGGGTTGGGCTCGCGCACGTGAAGCGTGCCCGGACGGACGCCTGTATGCAGGCTGAGGGCCGTCTTGATCAGGCCAGCCAGGCCGGCCGCGCACTTGGTGTGCCCGATCTGGGACTTGACCGAGCCGATCGTGCAGCTCTGCCTGCGGGCACCGGCCTGGCTGAACACCTCGGTGATCGTGGCCAACTCGGTCCGGTCGCCGACGACCGTGCCGGTACCGTGCGCCTCGACCAGGCCCACCTCGGCTGGGGACACGCCCGCCGAGGCGTACGCGCGGTCGAGGGCCCGTCGCTGCCCCTCAGGACGGGGGGCGGTCAGGCCCAGCGACCGGCCGTCGCTGGACCCGGCCACTGCCTTGACCACGGCGTAGACGCGGTCGCCGTCGCGCTCGGCGTCAGCCAGGCGCTTGAGCACGACGCAGGCCACTCCCTCGCCGAGGGCGATCCCGTCACCGGAGGCGTCGAAGGTGGCGCACCGCCCCTGGGGTGAGAGCGCGTGCACCGAGGCGAACATCTGGTAATCGTGGACGCCGTTGTGAGTGTCCGCTCCGCCGCACAGCACCATGTCGCTGCTGCCGGCGGCCAGTTCCTTGCAGGCCAGGTCGAGGGCGGCCAGGCTGGAGGCGCAGGCGGCGTCGACCGTGTAGTTCGCCCCGCCGAGGTCGAGCCGGTTCGCGATCCGCCCGGCGATCACGTTGCTCAGCACGCCCGGGAACGAGTCCTCGGTCGGCTTGGGCAGGTGGGCGTCGAGCTCGCCGGGCACCTCGCCCGTCACCGACGGCAGAGCGGAGCGCAGCCCGTAGGCCGCGGCGAGGTCGCTGCCGGCTTCGGCACCGAAGATCACCGACGTGCGCTCCCGGGTGAACGGCCGCTGCGCGTACCCGGCGTCGGCGAGCGCGCGCGCCGCCACCTCCAGCGCCAGCAGCTGCGCGGGCTCGATGCTCGCCAGCGAGGACGGCGGGATGCCGTAGGTCAGCGCGTCGAACGGCACTTGCGGCAGGAACCCGCCACGGGCCGGCAGGTCCGGGTAGGCCTCAGCCCGCCAGCGCTCAGCCGGGACGTCGGTGACCGCGTCAGCCCCGGACAGGATGTTGGCCCAGAAGGCTCCGAGTCCGTCCGCGCCCGGGTAGACGCAGGCCATGCCGACGATCGCGACATCGGCCGGGCGCGCGCCGGGCGGCACGGCGGCATCGCTGCGGAGCTCGGTCTTCAGGTCTTCGGCCCGGGCAGCGAGGAACTCAGCCGCTCCGGCGGTGACCTGACGGTGCAGCGCGCCGATGGTGGTGACCTCCGATCGCATGGTGGCGACCTGGCCCAGCATCACCATGCCTTCGTCGCGCTGGGCGGCCTCGTCGACGGCGACCAGCCGGCCCCCGTCACGGCGCAGGCCCTTGGCCGCGATGCGGAGCCGGCCCAGGTTGAGCTGCTCAAGCTCGGCCCAGGCTTGCTGCTGGGGAACGCCTTCGCTGGCGAGCTGGTCCCGGGCGCGGGCGAACGTCTTCACATAGGGCGTGTCAGCGCACCGGGTCACGTGCCCGGGCGAGGTCTCAAGCAGCGCCGTTGCTGTGGCGTCCAGCGCGGCCCGCTGGTAGCAGGGCAGGATTGCCCGCCGCGCCGTAGCCTCCTGGGTGAACAGGTAGGCGGTGCCCATCAGCACGCCGACCCGGGCACCGCGCTCAGCCAGCGGCGCGGCCATCGCGGCCACCATCGCGGCCGACCGCTCGTCGTGCACCCCGCCGGCGAACCACACGTGCATCTGGCCAACGTCGGGACAGGTCAGCAGGCGGGCGACCTGGGCCTGCCACAGCGCGAAGCTGCCGCGGGGGCCAATATGGCCGCCGCACTCCGACCCCTCGAACACGAACCGCCGGGCGCCGCCGGCGACGAACTGGTCCAGCAGCCCCGGCGAGGGCACGTGCAGGAACGTTTCGATCCCGGCCTGCTCCAGTGCCGCGGCCTGGGACGGCCGGCCGCCGGCGATCAGCGCGTACGGCGGCCGCGCGGCGACGACGGCCGCGAGCTGAGCCTCGCGCAGCTCGGCCGGGGCGAAGCCGAGGACTCCCACGCCCCACGGCTGGCGGCCAAGCTGCGCGGCTGTGTCAGCGAGCAGACGGGCGACCTCGTCGCCGGGCATCAGCGCCAGGGCGAGGAACGGCAGGCCGCCCGCTGCCGCGACGTCGGCGGCGAAACCCGGCTGGTCACTCACCCGCGTCATCGGCCCCTGTACCGGCGGTGAGCCGGCCAGCGGGGCGGTCCTGGCCGCGGCCGGGATCTGTGCGGTGATCGCCGCGGCTATCGCCTGGACCACGCCGCCGGCCGTCCGGTACCTGGCGGCCAGCGGCCCGGCGAACGCTCCGTCCTGCCCGACCGGCAGCAGCTGCTCGCGCAGGCCGCGCGGGCCGAGACGGCCCGGACCTGGCTGCATCACCGGCAGGTCAGGCCGGGTGTAGACCCGGTGGCTCCCGGTCACCCGGGTCTCGCTGCCGTCCATCGCCGCGATCGCCGCGGCCACGTCTGCGGGCAGGCGCACCTCGGCGGTCAGCGAGAGCTGCGCGTCGATCACGACGCCCCGGGCCCCGCCGGCCACCGCGGCCGCCGCGGTGTGCTCGCCGATGCCGCCCATCGCCCACACCGGCAGGTCGAGCTGGGCCAGCAGCCGCTGCAGCAGCACGAACGTGCTCAGCTCGCCGACGCGCCCGCCAGCCTCATAGCCCCGCGCTATCAGGCCATGCGCCCCGCGCTGGGCCGCGTCACGCGCTTCCGCCAGCGACGTCACCTCGGCCAGTACCCGTTGCGCCGCGCCGTGCCAGTCCCCCGGGTCGGCGGCCGGGTCCACGACGAGCGTGTCCACCTCGGCGGGCAGATCCGCGGGCCGGAGCGGGCAGCCCGCACCGATCCGGGCGCCGAACGACCCGGCCCAGCGGCTGCGCACCCGCTGCAGTGCGGCGCCTGCCGCAGTCTCGTCCGGGCCGAGATCGAGAATGCCAAGAGCGCCGGCTCGCTCAAGCGCGACGACGAGATCGGTGTTCGGCTCGCGGAACGGCGTGATTCCCGCGACGAGATCACGGGACCGGCTGGTGCTGCGGGGCATTGTCAAAGGCTCTTTCCGGCAAAACGGACCGAAACATGCCAGCGTAAGGGCGGCGTCAACATCCGCCAGTTATAGTCCTGCGGCACCGTCTGGGTGACTAAAACAGTCCAAAATTAACTATAGTTAACTTTGTGATCTTATTCCGGATCAGCGGTTGGTATGCCCGGCCTGGGCCGTGGCGGATCAGCGTCCGCTGCCCAGCGGGCCCGCACCACAACGCTCGCGGCACCGGGATCCGGCCCGGTGACCGAGCAGGTCAGGATCCCCGAAGTGAATGACCACGGCCCGTCAGCGTCCACCTCGGCCGGGGCACAAGGCAACGGCGCGGTAACTTCCCAGGTGAATGGCCGCCCGGCCAACAGCTCCAGCGTCCACGAGCCGTCGCCGGCCTCGCTGCGGCCGCGCAGGCCGGGGCCGAGCGCGATTTCCTCGCCCCGTCCCGGGTCCGGCGGGAACGCGAGCACGGCGCGCCGGTCCTCCAGTGGCGGGGCATAGGGGCTCAGCGACAGGGCGCTGTCCGGAAGCAGCGCCAGCACCGCCCCGCAGCGGGCGAACACCGGAATGTCGTCTGGGCCGACCTCGACCTCGATCACACCGGGCCCAGCCAGCGACCGTTCCGGCCGGAAGAGGTCGGCCCACCGGCCCTCGGGCAGCACGACGCGCCGCCGGGTGCACCCGGGCTCAAGGACCGGCGCGACCAGCAGGTGCTCGCCCAGAAGGTACTGATCGGGCGCTGGGCCAATGTCCGGGTAAACCAGCTCAAGCGCGCACATGATCGGCCGCCCGGTGGCCCGGTACTGCTCGTGCGCGGCCATCAGGTAGTCGTTGAGCCGGGTGTGCCAGCGCGCCCACCGGCGCCACGACGGCAGCACGTCGGGATCGGTGATCTGCGGGCGGTCATACGCGGGTATCTCGATCCCGCCCGCCTTGGTCCGCATGACCGGGCAGAAGGCCGAGAACTGGATCCAGCGGCGCAGCAGCTCCGGGGTCAGCCTGTCCAGGGTGGACATGAAGCCGCCGGTGTCGCTGCCCCACATGGCCACGCCGCTGGCTCCCATCGACAGCCCGCAGGTCACCGCGCTGGCCAGGCCGTCGAAGCCCCAGGAGGTGGTGTGGTCGCCGCTCCACACGATCGGCGTGACTGCCGCGCTGCCGGTCCAGCCGGACCGGGCGAACCTGGCCAGCCGCCGGCCGTAGCGGCGTTCAAGCTCGCCGGCTGCTGACGCGGCGGCGGCGTGGTACTCGGTGGGATAGCGGTTGTGCGCTGCCGTCCCGCCCGGCCCGGCCGACGTCACCACGTCCAGTGGCGTGTACTCGCCGAAGTCCTCCATCCATCCGTCGTAGCCGGCCGCGGCGATCTTCCCGGCGATGCCGGCCCAGCGCTCCGGGCCCGCCGGGGAGCTGAAGTCGTACTGCGTCTCGTCGGTGTGCGGAGGTTCGCGCCCCCCGGCGTAGGCCTGGAACAGGTACGGCCGGCCGGACCCGTCGCGCTGCAGCGCTTCCGCGTCAGCCGCGGCCTGGAATGCCTCGGCGTAGTCGGTGCCCACAAGCGGGTTGATGTAGCTGAGCGCGGCCAGCCCGCGGGAGTGGAAGAACGCCGTGCGCGCCCGCTCGGATTCCTCGTGGCCGCGGTCCTCGCCCAGCGGCAGGTAGCGGCAGTGGGTCTCGGCCGCCGAAGCGGGTTCGCCGCCGAGCACGTCGGCCTGCCGCTGCTCCTCGGCCAGCGACACGTGGTTGGCGTGCCCGGTCTGGTACCACGGGCCGAAGAACCACCGCTCGGGCGCGGGCTGGCGCCCGGTCGCCTCGGTGTAGCGCTGCAGCGCGTCCAGCGGGGCCGGCCCGGCGTACACCGTGTAGCACAGACGGTCGGCCTCGGCCTCGATGCTCCAGGTGTCGTCGCTGTCGGCCCGCAGCCGCACATAGCTCAGCTCGTCCTGGTCGATCGACACTCCGTAACCGCGGGTGGACAGTACCCAGGGAACCGGGAAGTAGGTGGCATCGGGCCGGTTGCGGAGCGCCCACGGCGGGACGATGCCGTCCAGGAACGGGTACTCGTGCGGCTGGTACGGGCCCTCGCCGACATAGTTCTCGATGACACCGCGGTGCAGGCTCACCGCGTGCGAGCGCTCGCCGAAGCCGAGGAACCGCTCGCCCGGGGCCGCGGCGAAGCTCTGGCTGACCACCGCCGCGCCCTCAACGGCGATCGTGACCGACGCTGTCTCGATACGGCTGATGATCTCTACGCGCGCCGTCAGCCCGCCGGGGTGGTCGGTCTCCAGGATGGCCTCGAGCCTGCCCTCGCTGAAGTCTGCCGCTTCGCGCGCCCTGGTAACACGATGCCATGCGGCCGGCGGAGGGTCGGCTGTCTCGGGCAGCACTGGCCCGGCCGGCCACCGGGCAGCGCACACGAACCCGGCCGGCGCCGCCTGCCGCAATGCCCCGAACGAGACCGACCAGGGGTTCTGCCGGACATGCAGCTCCAGGTAATCCTCGTAATCCACCCTGCCTCCGGCTCAGCTCCCGGCCATGAGCTCGCGCAGCACCGCCAGATCAACCTCGGCCAGCGAGCGGGCAACCATTCTGCCGGGCCGGGCCGGGATCGGCACCAGGCTGGGGACGGCCACCAGCACGCAGCCGGCGGCCTCGGCCGAGGCGACCCCGTTAGGCGAGTCCTCCAGGGCCACGCAGCGCCGTGGATCGGCCCCGACTCGCTCGGCTGCCAGCAGGTATGGCTCCGGGTCGGGCTTACCGTGGTGTACGTCGTCCGCGCAGACGGTCGCGGTGAAGGTGACACCGGCCTGCTTCAGCACAGCGTCCATGATGGGGCGCTCCGACGAGGTGACGAGGGCGTGCGGGATTCCGGCGGCGCGCACCTCGGCCAGCAGCTTTTCAGCCCCTGGTCGCATCGGCAGCGGCCGCGACCCCAGCAGCGACGTCATCCCGTCCACCAGCCAGCGCCCTACGTCCTCGCTGCTGGCAGGCTTGCCCGCCCGGGCCAGCAGGTAGGAGACAGTTCGCGGCAGCGACCCGCCGATCAGCGCCCGCTGGTCGGTTTCGCTCCACGTCCCGTCCAGCCGGGACATGACCTCGCTCTCGACCTCGAACCAGAAAGGCTCGGAATCGACGAGCAGACCGTCCATATCGAACAGAACGGCCTGCAGGCCGCCATTGCGTGAATCCGTCATGATCAGGTGCTGAAGTAACGGGCCTCGGGGTGATGCGCGATCAGCGCATCGGTGGACTGCTCCGGTGCCAGCTGGAACTCCTCCGACAGCGTGACCCCGACGCGCTCGGGCTGCAGCAGCCGGATGACCGCGGCCCGCTGCTCCAGGTCCGGGCAGGCCGGGTAGCCGAAAGAGTAGCGGCAGCCGCGGTACCGCACCTTGAGGAGCCCGTCCAGATCGGCCGGGTCTTCGCCGCCGATACCGAGTTCGTCGCGAACCCGGCTGTGCCAGTACTCGGCCAGGGCCTCGGCCAGCTGCACGGACAGGCCGTGCAGCTCGAGGTAGTCGCGGTAGGCGTTCTTAGCGAAAAGCTCCCCGGTCGCCTCGCTGATCTTCGGCCCCATGGTGACCAGCTGGAATCCGACGACGTCGGTTTCACCAGACGCCCGGGACCTGAAGAAGTCGGCCAGGCACAAATGCCGGTCGTGGCGCTGCCGCGGAAACGACAGCCGCTCCCGCTCATTGCCGTCCTCGCCCAGGATGACCAGGTCGTCGCCCTCGCTGACCGCGGGAAAGTAGCCGTACACGACGCCTGCCCGCAGCAGGCCCTCGGACTGGATGCGCTCGAGCCACATGCGCAGCCGTGGCCGGCCCTCGGTCTCGGCCAGCTCCTCGTAGGAGGGCCCGTCGGTGCCCCGGGACGGGCGCAGGCCCCACTGGCCCATGAACGTTGCCCGTTCGTCAAGGTAAGAGGCGTAGTCGGCCAGCTGGATGCCCTTGATCACCCGGTCGCCGAGGAACGGCGCGGCTGGTACCGGGTTGTCCGTCGCCACGTCGGAGCGGGCGGGCATGGCCTCGGGCTCGGTCAGCTGCAGCCGGGGGCTGGCGCTGACCCGGCGCTCCCGAAGCGTCGGCAGCGCGGCGCCGTCCTCGCCGCGTTTGACGGCCATGATCGCATCCATCAGCGCCAGGCCCTCGAACGCGTCGCGCGCATACCGGACCTGGCCGTCGAACAGCCCGGCCAGGTCCTGCTCCACGTAGGCACGGGTGAGCGCGGCCCCGCCGAGCACCACCGGCCACTTGTCGGCGAGGTGCCGCGAGTTCAGCTCGGCCAGGTTGTCCCGCATTATCACGGTGGACTTCACCAGCAGGCCCGACATGCCGATCACGTCGGCCGCTGAGGACTGCGCGGCCTCGATGATCGCCGAGATCGGCTGCTTGATGCCGATGTTCACCACGTCGTAGCCGTTGTTGGACAGGATGATGTCGACCAGGTTCTTGCCGATGTCGTGGACGTCACCCTTGACCGTGGCCAGCACGATCTTGCCCTTGCCCGCGACACCCGAGCGCTCCATATGCGGCTCGAGATAGCCGACAGCGGCCTTCATCACCTCGGCCGACTGCAGCACGAACGGCAGCTGCATCTGACCGGATCCGAACAGCTCGCCAACTGTCTTCATCCCGTCAAGCAGGACGTCATTAACGATCTCAAGGGCAGGCCGGCTGGCCAGGCCCTCGTCCAGGTCGGCCTCAAGGCCGTTGCGCTCGCCGTCGACGATGCGCCGCTTGAGCCGCTCCCACAGCGGCAGGCCGGCCAGCTCGGCGGCCCGGCTCGCCTTGACGTCGGCGGCGTTGACGCCCTCGAACAGCTGCAGCAGCCGGGCCAGCGGGTCGTAGCCCTCCCGCCGCCTGTCATAGACCAGGTCCAGCGCCACCTGCAGCTGTTCCTCGGGTATCCGGGCGGTAGGCATGATCCGGCTCGGGTGGACGATCGCGGAGTCGAGCCCAGCGCTGGTGCACTCGGCCAGGAACACGGAGTTGAGCACGGCGCGGGCTGCCGGGTTCAGGCCGAAGGAGACGTTGGAGACGCCGAGGGTCGTCTGCACGTCCGGGTAACGGCGCTTGAGCTCCCGGATCGCCTCGATAGTCTCGACGGCGTCCCGCCGGGTCTCTTCCTGGCCGGTCGCGATCGGGAACGTCAGGCAGTCGACGATGATGTCGCTCACCTGCATACCCCAGTTCCCGGTGAGATCCTCGATCAGCCGGGTGGCAACGGCGAGCTTCCAGTCCTTGGTCCTGGCCTGGCCCTGCTCGTCGATCGTGAGCGCGATCACCGCAGCGCCGTGCTCACGGACCAGCGGCATGACCCGGGCGATCCGTGATGCAGGCCCGTCGCCGTCCTCGTAATTGACCGAGTTGACAACCGCGCGGCCGCCGAGAAGCTCCAGGCCCGCCATGATCACCTCGGGCTCGGTCGAGTCGAGCACCAGCGGCAGCGTCGCCGCCGTGGCCAGGCGCCTGGCGACCTCGCGCATGTCGCTGGCGCCATCCCGGCCGACGTAGTCCACGCAGACGTCCAGCAGATGCGCGCCGTCCCTGGTCTGCGCGCGGGCGATCTCGACGCAGTCGTCGAAGCGCTCGGCGATCATCGCCTCGCGGAACGCCTTTGACCCGTTGGCGTTGGTCCGCTCCCCGATCGCCAGGAACGCGGTGTCCTGGCGGAACGGCACATGCTGGTACAGCGAGGCCACGCCGGGCTCGGGCCGCGGCTGGCGCGCGGCCAGCGGCCTGCCGCGCAGCCGCCGCACCACCTCGGCCATATGCTCAGGCGTGGTCCCGCAGCAGCCACCGACCATGGCCAAACCAAATTCATTACAGAACGCTTCGTGCGCGTCGGCCAGTTCGGTAGCTGTCACCGGGTAGTACGCACCGTCGGACGTCAGCTGGGGCAGGCCCGCGTTTGGCATGCACGACAGCGGCAGGGTGGAGTGAGCGGCCAGGTAGCGCAGATGCTCGCTCATCTCAGCGGGCCCGGTCGCGCAGTTGAGGCCGATGACGTCGATGCCGAGCGGCCGCAGTGCGGTGAGTGCCGCGCCGATCTCCGAGCCGAGCAGCATGGCCCCGGTGGTCTCGATCGTCACGTGGGCGATCAGCACGATGTCGGACCCGGACTGCTCCGACGCCTCCGCGATGGCCCGCCGTGAACCGATGATCGCGGCCTTGGCCTGCAGCAGGTCCTGGCACGTCTCCACGATCAGCGCGTCAGCGCCGCCGCGCAGCAGCCCGGCAGCGCACTCGGCGTAGGTGTCGCGCAGCTCAGCAAACGCCACGTGGCCGAGCGTGGGCAGCTTCGTGCCCGGGCCTATCGAGCCCAGCACCCAGGGACCGTCACCGGCCGGCCTCGAGCCGCTGCCCAGCCGGTCATCAATAGCCTGTCTGGCAATGCGCGCCCCGGCCTCGGCCAGCTCGCCGATCCGGTCCTGGATGCCGTATTCGCCGAGATTGCCGAGATTCGCACCGAAGGTGTTCGTTGTGATGCAATCTACCCCGGCGTCCAGGTAGCCATCGTGAATCGCCCGCACTATATCCGGCCGGGTGACGTTCAGTACCTCGTTGCAGCCCTCGTGCCCGGCGAAATCGTCGAGTGTCATCGGGAAGCCCTGGAGCATGGAGCCCATGGCACCGTCGGCGACCAGCAGCCGCTCCCCGATGACCGACCTCAGGCTCTGCCCGCCGCCGGGCGCAGTGTCAGTGTCGTAGGTCATAGGACACAAATAATAGGTGCTGAGTTTGTGGTCAGCCCCATGGCCCGAGCAGATGACCGGACAGACCGGGACACCGGGGTGCAGCAGCCGGCAACCCGCCGGCCACGTTGCGCGATGATCATGGTCTGGCACGTAACCTGGAGCCGGGAGATCTCGAGGAACCGGAGGAGGTGATCGGAGATCGAATTCGACGGCATCGGGGAGCTCAGCTCGCCCGCTGTTATCGCTGCGTTCGAGGGCTGGAATGACGCCGGGGAGGCAGCCAGCGGGGTTATCAGCCACCTCGCAAGCGCGTGGAAGTCCACCCCGGTCGGAGCCATCGATCCCGAGGACTTCTACGACTTCCAGGTGACCCGCCCGGTCATGGAGGTCTCCGACGGGAAGACCGACCGGCTTGTCTGGCCGACTACCCGGCTGACGCTGGCCAAGCCTGAGGGCATCGGCCGCGACGTGATCCTGCTGCACGGGATCGAGCCCAACATGCGCTGGCGCGGGTTCACTGACGAGCTGGTCGCCGCGTTCACCGAGCTGGGGGCCGAGCTCGTGATCCTGCTCGGCGCGATGCTGGCCGACTCGCCGCATACCCGCCCGGTCCCGGTGTCGGCCGCCGCCGCCGACGAGGAACTGTCCGCCCGGCTGCACGTCGACCCGGTCGACTACAAGGGGCCGACAGGGATCGTCGGCGTGCTGCAGCACGCCTGCGCCGCCGCCTCGGTCCCGTCGGTGTCACTGTGGGCGGCGGTACCGCACTATGTGGCCCAGCCGCCGAGCCCCAAGGCCACGCTGGCCCTGCTGCGCGGCGTCGAGGACATCCTGGACGTGACGCTGCCGCTGGCCGACCTGCCCGAGGAGGCCCGCGCCTGGGAACGCGGCGTGGACGAGCTCGCCGACCAGGACACCGAGGTAGCCGAGTACGTGCGCACGCTGGAGGAGGCGCGCGACGCGACCGATCTCCCTGAGGCCAGTGGCGACGCCATCGCCCGCGAGTTCGAGCGCTACCTGAAGCGCCGGGGTGACCGGGGCGAACGGTAAACCATCCCCGAAGCCGGTTTTCAGGCTTTGGGGATGGTTTTTGTCCGCGGGGGGTCCGGGGGGTCGTCCCCCCGGGCTAACACAGTCATACTGGGGGCCAGGGGACGGCCGGCCAGTCTTCGGGCGGGTACGGGTGCACCCGGTGCCGTAGCAGCAGGTCCACCCGCTGCTGTGTCGCCTGCACCTCCGCTTCTGACAGCCACTGACCCAGATCGTCGCTGAGCGATCCTGAGTCCAGCGCCACCTGCAGCGTGCGCAGCGCCTCCATGGCGGCGGCCTGGAGGCGCTGGCCGCGCCACTGCCACAGCACGGTGCGCAGCTTGTAATCCTCGCCAAAGCAGACCCCGTGGTCACAGCCGTACAGGCGGCCGTCGCGGTCGGGCAGCAAGTGGCCGATCTTCCGGTCGGCGTTGTTCACTACCGCGTCGAAGACCGCCATCTGCCGCAGCGCGGCGTGGTCGCTGCTGCGGGCCAGCGACATGATGTCCGCGGTCTCGTCCGACTCGATCCACAGCTGGCACATGCCCGGCCCGAGCGGGCCGTCCCGGAACACGGTCGGCGGCACCAGGTACCAGCCAGCCGCCACCGACACCAGGTAGGCCGAGACCTCCCGTCCGGCGAGGGTGCCTGTCGGGAAGTCCCACAGCGGCCGCTCGCCAGCGACCGGCTTGTATACGCACGCGGCCTGCCGGTCCCCCGTGCTCACGGTGCAGTACATGGTGGCGTTGGACGCGGCCACCAGCCGGCCTTCCACCTCCAGCGTGCCCGTGGCCAGCAGGTCAAGCGCTTCGGCGTCGGTACCCGGGGAGCCGGCCGGGCGCGCTGCTGCTGTGCCCTGCCCCGCCTGGGTGTCATCCATCGGTGATCCGGTACCCGTTCTGGCGCGGGCAGACGTGGCCCGAAGTGTCCAGCGGCAGCCCGCACAGCGGGCATGGCGGGCGGCCCTGGCTGACGAGCCGCAGCGCCCGCTGCGAGAACGCCCGCGCGGCCGCGGCCGTGATGCGTACGCGCAGCACGCCGGGGCCGTCCTCGGGCACCTCGTCGGCCAGGTACTCGACCGGCGCCTCCGAATCCTCCTGGGCCTCGATCACTACCCGTTCGCTGTCGGAGTCCCAGCCCAGGGCGATGACGCCGACCCGGAACTCCTCCAGCAGCGGCATATCCAGCGGCCCGTCGTCGGTCAGGGCTGCGGGCGCCACTGCCGGTACCGGCGACTTGCCGCCGCTGTCGCGCAGCTCCTCGTCAAGCAGCTCGTCCAGCCGCTCGGCCAGACGGCTCACCTGGCCCTTCTCCAGAGCGACGCTCGTGACCTGGCCATGGCCGCTGGCCTGCAAGTAGAACGTACGCTGGCCCGGCTGACCCACGGTTCCGGCGACGAACCGTTCTGGGGGGTCGTAGCTGTAGACCGCCATGCCCCTATCCTCCCGCCCCGCCGCCGACTGCCGCTTCGGCTTCCCGCTGGTCCGACCGCGCCGACTGCCGTTTGCGCTCTTGCTTTGTGCTGGCCAGACCGTCTACTGCCCCCCCAGTGTCGTTCATACGCACAAGAAACGGGCGCAGCGGGGTGTAGCGGATCGCGGTGAGCGAAGCCGGGTCGACCTGTATCCGCTGCATCATGTCGATGTGCATGCCGACGCTGTCGGCGATGACGGCCTTGATCACGTCGCCGTGCGAGCATGCCAGGTAGACAGCGTCGGCCCCGAGGCGCTCGTTCCACTCCCTGATCGCGCTGACCGCGCGGTGCTGCATGTCCAGGATCGACTCCCCGTCCGCACCCGGGAACCGCACCGCGCCCGGGTGTGCCTGGACGACGCGCCACAGCGGCTCCCGGGCCAGCCGCTTCAGCGGCTGGCCCGTCCACTCCCCGTAGTGGCACTCACCGAGGCGGTCGTCGGTCACAATTGGCGGCCGCCCCTCGCCGGCCGCTGCGACCGCCGCCGCCGTCTGCCGGCACCGCTCAAGCGGGCTGGTGATGATCGCGTCCAGCCGGAGCGGCGCGAGCCTGGCGGCGAGGTCGGCCGCCTGGCGCCGTCCCCGGTCGTCGAGCGGAATGCCCTGTGTCCAGCCGGTCAGGACGCTGCCCGTGGTAGCAGTCAGGCCGTGCCGCACCAGGAGAACCAGTGTCACTCCACGACTCTACGGTGTGCAGGCGACTAGCGCCGTCTGGGCTCGCGCCTGCTGGTCAGTTCACCCGGACCCGCGGGTCGACGACGGCGTAGAGGATGTCGACGAGCAGGTTGGCGATGATGACCCCGGCCGACGCCACGATCGTCACGCCGATAACCACCGGCAGGTCCTGCTGCACGATGGCCTGGACAGCGGTATAGCCCAGGCCCGGCAGCGAGAACACTGTCTCGGTGATGATCGCGCCACCGATCAGCACGCCGACGTCGAGGCCGAACTGGGTGACGATGGGCGTCATGGCCGCGCGCAGGTTGTGCCGGAAGATGACCCGGTTCTCGCTCATCCCCTTGGCCCGGGCGGTGCGGATGAAGTCCTCGCCGAACACGTCCAGCATGCTGCCGCGGGTCAGCCGGGTGTACGTGGCGGCCGACACAAGTGCCAGCGTGATCCACGGCAGGATCAGCCCGTGCGCCCACTGCAGCGGGTTCGATGTGAACGACACCCAGGTACCTGGCGCCGGGAAGATGTTGATCCCCTGCTTGGTCAGGTCGTAGTAGAGCAGCAGGATCAGCAGGAACCCGAGCACGAACGACGGCATCGAGTAGAAGAACAACGCCAGCCCGGTGAACGACCGGTCCCACAGCGACCGGGTCTTCACCGCTGATATCACCCCGGTCAGCACCCCGATCACCAGCCAGATCACCGAGGCGCCGATCACCAGCGACAGCGTGATCGGGAACGCCTGGGCGAGGATCGAGTTGACCGACTGCCCGTGGTAGTAGTCGTAGCCGAGGTTGCCGTGCAGCAACTGCCAGACGAAGTTGCCGTACTGCTTGTACCAGGGCTCGTTCAGGTGCAGCCGCTTCGCCACCTCTGCGACTGTCTGCGCGGTGGCGTTGCGGCCGGCCAGCACCCGGGCAACTGAGCTGGGACCGGGGCCGACGAAGAAGATCAGGTAAACGGTCACCGTCATCAGCCACATGACAAAGATGCCCTGGGCGATGCGCCGGATCAGGAATCGGATCACGAGAAACTCCTAGACGAACGGGCCGCCGCGCGGGTCGAACGCATCCCGGACGCCGTCACCGAAGATGTTGAAGGCCAGAGTGGTGATCAGCAGCGCGAGGCTGGGGAACACCAGGTACCACCACGGGCCGTATTCGAACAGCGAGGCCGAGTCGGCGATCATCTTGCCCCAGTCCGCTGTCGGGTCCTGGATGCCGACACCGAGGAATGACAGCGATGCTTCGCCCACGATGTTCAGCGGGATCAGCAGGGTGGCGTAGACGATCAGCGGTGCCAGCAGGTTCGGCAGGATGTCGACGAACATGATCCGGAACGGCTTGGCCCCGAGCGCCCGGGCGGCCTCGATGTATTCCTTCTCACGTATCGACAGGACCTGGCCGCGGACAATCCGGCCGACCGCGGCCCAGCCGAAGAAGCCGAGCACGATGATCACCACCGGGAGCCCGGGCCCGATCGGGCCGATCGGGTGCACCAGCACCACCGAGACCAGCGAGATCGCGAACAGGTAGAACGGCACGGCCAGCAGCCAGTCCATGAAGCGGGCCAGCAGGGTATCGACGATGCCGCCGAAGTAGCCGGCCGCCAGGCCGATGACCAGGCCGCCCGCCACCGTGACCACGGTGGCAGCCACACCGACGATCAGCGAGATTCTGGCGCCGTAGATGACCCGTATCAGGATGGACCTGCCCTGGTCATCAGTGCCGAACCAGAACGAGCTGCTCGGCCCGACGGGCTGCCCGGTCGGTGACAGGCCGATGGGCGGGGCGGGCCCGCGGAACTGCTGGTTCGGGCCCTGGTTGAGAATCCAGTGCGAGGAGATGATCGGAGCCAGCAGCGCGAGCAGCACGATGAAGACGATGACCCCCAGCGAGATCATCGCCGCTCGGTCGTGCCGCAGCCGCTCCCAGGCGAGCCGCCAGGGACTGCGGCCCTCGATCTTCTTGGCCGCGCCCTCGGCGGGCGCAGCGCCGACGGCTCCGGCGACATCGGTCTCAGCCTGCTGGATGTTGAAGGCCATGATGCTCTCTCTTCGGTGGCCTGGTCAGGAACCGGCGACGAGCCCGGTCTCGATTACACGCTGGTTGGCACTGATACTGGGCTGTGACTTGGAGATGTCCTCGCCGTCCTCGACGGGGAAGTGGCAGGCCGCCAGGTGCGTGGGCTCATCGCCGAGCTTCGGCTCGAGCTCGGGCACCTCGGCGATGCACCTGTCGGCGGCCTTGGGGCAGCGCGGGTGGAACCGGCAGCCCGATGGCGGGTTGATCGGCGACGGCACGTCGCCCGCCAGGATGATCCGCTCACGCTTGTCCGCTGACTGCGGGTCAGGGATCGGCACCGCTGACAGCAGCGCGTCGGTGTAGGGGTGCCGGGGATGCGCCCACATCGCTTCCACCGGCGCCTGCTCAGTCACCTTGCCCAGGTACATCACTGCCACCGAGTTGCTGACGTGACGTACCACCGACAGGTCGTGCGCGATGAAGATGTATGTCAGGCCCAGCTCGCCCTGCAGATCCGACAGCAGGTTGATGATCTGGGCCTGGATGGACACGTCCAGCGCCGACACCGGCTCGTCGCAGATGATCAGCTTAGGCGTGAACGCGAGCGCCCGCGCGACCCCGATCCGCTGCCGCTGGCCGCCGGAGAACTCGGCCGGAAAGCGGTTGTAGTGCTCGGGATTGAGGCCGACCAGCTCCATCAGGTGCTGTACCCGCTGCTTGCGTTCGGCTCCCCGGGCGATGTGGTGGATCGCGAACGGATCCCCGATGATCGAGCCAACCCGCCGGCGCGGGTTCAGCGACCCGTACGGGTCCTGGAAGATGATCTGGATGTCTTTCCGGAGCGGGCGCATCCTGCGCGCGGAAAGCCGGCTGATGTCCCTGCCGTCGAAGATGATCCGCCCGGCCGTGATGTCGTAGAGCCGGGCGACGCACCGCGCGAGCGTGGATTTGCCGCAGCCGGTCTCGCCGACCAGCCCGAGCGTCTCGCCCCGCCGCAGCTCGAGGCTCACGCCGTCGACTGCGTGCACGACGTCACGGCTGCCGCCCAGCTTCAGGTTCGAGGACCTGACCGGGAAGTGCTTGACCAGGTTCTCTACCCGGAGCAGGACGTCGTCATCGCTCGCGGTGCCGTCGCTGAGCGGTTTCTCGCTGGCTGCTACGCCAGCACTCGCACCGCTGGCGGGCACTGATTCGTTGCTCATCGGTTATGCCTCCGCTGGCACTGGCACGTCCTGGCCGGGCGCCTCGTGCCGCAGGCTGTCACGCGTGGCCCGGTCACGGGGGAGCCAGCATGCGGACAGGTGATCCGCGCCCGGGGGCGCCGGAGCCAGCGGCGGCGTCTCGGTCCGGCAACGGTCCATGACATAGTTGCACCGGGCTGCGAACGCGCAGCCAGGCGGGATGTTGATCGGGCTGGGTGGCTGACCAGGAATCGAACGCAGCCGCTGGCGCTCCCCGCCGTAGGCGGGCAGCGACTGCAGCAGGCCCTCGGTGTACGGGTGGTGGTGGGCGGCGAAAATGGTCAGCCGGTCGGCCTGCTCCATCACCTGCCCCCCGTACATCACGATCACCTCGTCGGCCACCTCGGCGATCACGCCGAGGTCGTGGGTGATCAGGATCACCGCGGTGCCGAACTCCTGCTGCAGGCGGCTGATCACCTGCAGCACCTGCGCCTGGACGGTGACGTCCAGGGCGGTGGTCGGCTCGTCGCAGATGAGCAGGGCCGGGTTCAGCGCCATCGCCATCGCGATCATCGCTCGCTGGCGCATACCGCCGGAGAACTGATGCGGGTAGTCGTCCGCCCGCCTGTCGGCCTGCGGTATCCCGACGAGCTGCAGCAGTTCGATCGCCCGCTTGCGGGCGCCTGCCCTGGAGATCGCATGGTCGTGCAGCCGGACCATCTCCACGATCTGCCAGCCGACCTTGTAGAAGGGATGCAGGCTGGACAGCGGATCCTGGAAGATCATGCCAATCTTGGCCCCGCGGACCGAACGCATCTGCTCGGGCCGCATCGTGAGCAGGTCCTTGCCCTCGAAAAGGGCTTTGCCACTGACCCGCGCCCCGCGGGTCAGGCCCATGATCGTCTGGGTGGAGACGCTTTTGCCGGATCCGGACTCGCCCACGATGCCGAGCGTCTTGCCGCTGTCGACCTGGAACGAAACCCCGCGGACCGCCTGCACCACGCCGTCAGCCGTCCGGAACGACACATGCAGGTCGTCGACCTCAAGAAGCGCCATGTCACCTGCCCTTTACGGCTCGCGGAGAGGGGGTCAAGCTCCCGATGCGCACAGGCACGCCTTTCCTGTCCAGTTGGTCTGAAACTGTATTCTCGTCGGCCGCCTCGCGGTAGCTATCTCGCTGCTACCGCGGGCGGCCGACGGGAATTAATCAGTTAAATGTGCCTGCCGGTCAGCCGGTAGGCGAGCTCAGCCAGACGTTGGTCGGGTCGAACTCCTGGATCGCTGGCACGTACACCGCGTTGTGCACGTAGCTGGCGTGATACAGCGGCTGCAGCGGCTGGGTGATCGGGTAGATCGCCGCGTCATTCATGACATCCTGGTCCGCCTGAGCCCACTCAGTGGCAGCAGTGGAAGCGCTGGCCTGGGAGGACGCCTCGTTGAACAGGTTGTTCACCGTGGGGTCATTGAAGAACCCGAAGTTGCTGCCGTTGGGCGGGTAAGACCCCGAGCCGGAGAACAGCGGGCCGAACCACGAGGTGGCCGAGTCGCCGTACCAGTCCGGGCCCCAGCCAGCCAGGGACAGGTCCCAGGTTCCCTTCTGCGCCACGCTCGGGACTTCCATGTACTTGGTGTAGAAGTCCGCGTCCGGAACGCCGAGCAGCTTGACCGTGACACCGATCGAGGTCAGGTTGGCCTGGATCGTCTGCGCCATCTTGGTGGCCAGCGTGCTGGACGGCCGGTAGATCAGCGTCAGCGTCATGTGCGACTCGCCCGCCGCGGCCAGCATCGACTTGGCCTTGGTCGGGTTGTACGGGTACGGGTTGTAGTTGGCCGGCACGTCCTGAGCACCGTTCGTGCCGGTCGGCAGGATGTGCGTCAGCGGCGGGCTGATGACCGCGCCGTTAGCGTCCTGGATCAGGAAGTTGCGGTTGATCCCGTAGCTCAGCGCCTGCCGCACCGCGGTCTTGGTCAGAGCGCCGCTGTTGTTCGGCGACACCTCGTTGAAGATCAGGTACGGGTTGCTGGAGTAGGTCGGGCCGAGGTTGAAGTCCTTGCTGCCCGCCTTCATCTGCGCCACCAGACCGGGCACGGCGGCGGTTGGCGGGAAGCTGTCCCACTCCATGCTGCCCGACGCCGAGTTGGTCTGCAGGATCTGCTGGTTGGTGGTCTGGTTGCCGGTCTCGGTCACATTGATCTGGTTGACGTAAGCCTTGCGGATCGGGTCCGTCGAGGCATTCCAGGCCGGGTTGCGGACGAACACGATCTTCTTCGTCGGCACATAGGTCTCGACCTTGTACGGGCCGTCAGCGATCGTGTTCTGCGCCTCCTGCGAGCTGCCCGGAATGTAGTTCAGGGTCTGCTCCGGCGTCGGGTTGAACGGCGGGAGCGTCAGCTCGTCAGCGAAATAGGAAGCCGGGTGCACCAGGGTGAACGTGACCGTCTGGCCCGATGCCGTGACTCCGGAGATCTGGTGGGTGTCGATGTAGGACTTCATCGCCGCCGCGGTCGGGGAGACGTTGGCGAACCCTGCGCAGAAGCTGGCCATGCCCACGATCAGGTTCTCGAAGTCGGGCAGACCACCGAAGGGCTGCGCCGGGTTGCACGACCGCTTCAGGCCGATGAGCTCGTCAGCCCCGGTGACCGGGGTGAACGGCGTCGTGTCGAACTGGGCGCCCGAGCGGATCGTGACCGTGTAGGTAGTTCCGCCGTTGGAGACCACCGGCATCGCAGTGGCCAGGTCAGGCTCTGGGGTCGTGGTCTGGCCGGGGGTCGCCGGGTAGGCGTACAGGCCCCGGATCCACATCCGCTGGCCCAGGTAGCCAATGGTGTAGTAGCTGATGTTCGGGTCCATGAAGTCGACGTCACCGACGCCGAGCATATTGAGCGTCCCGCCCTTCACAGGGGCGCCCGAACCCGGGTTGAGGGCTTGCAGGCCGTTGTTCAGGCTGACCGGTCCGCTGGCGGATCCGGTGGTGCTGCTGCCGCATGCCGAGGCGCCGAGCGCGAGTGCTGCCAGGCCGGCGACGGCCAGGAAGCTCCGCTTACGCGTCCGCATAGACACTCTCCTCCTCCCAAATTTCTCCGCTGGGGGTATTTAGCGGATCTCAGTGACCGGAGGCTCTGGCGCCCCGCGGGCATTCAACAACCCGCGACATGGCGGGCCGTCGCGTCATATTAGGGCGTGGCGTACTGGCCGGTATAGACAAGGCCGACAGCACCGGATAATCGTGATCCGACGGTGACCTGTTGATGACAAGACATGTACCAACGTAACCTCGCCGTGACATCAGCACAGCACAACAAAGGTATTCAAGACGGCTATCCGCCGATCGCGTGCACGCCGCCGTCCACATGAACGATCTCTCCCGTGGTGGCCGGGAACCAGTCCGACAGCAGGGCCACGCAGCACCGGGCGGCAGGCTCGGGATCCGACAGGTCCCAGCCAAGCGGTGCCCGTTTTGGCCACAGATCTTCGAAGTCCGCGAACCCAGGGATGCTCTTGGCCGCCATCGTCCGCAGCGGGCCGGCCGAGACAAGGTTCACCCGGATTCCCTGGGGGCCGAGATCGCGGGCCAGGTAGCGGGCGCACGACTCCAGGCCAGCCTTGGCTACGCCCATCCAGTCGTAGGCCGGCATGGCCCGGCTGGCGTCGAAGTCGAGCCCGACGATGGCCCCGCCACCGCTCAGCAGCGGCAGCGCCGCCATGGCCAGCGCTTTGAGGGAATAGGCCGACACGTGCACGGCGGTCGCGACGTCCTCCCACGGCGTGTTGAGGAAGTTCCCGCCCAGGGCGGACTGCGGCGCGAACGCTATCGCGTGCACCACCCCGTCCAGGCCGTCCACGTGCTCGCGCGCTCTCTCAGCCAGTGAGGCCAGGTGCCCGGCGTCAGTCACGTCCAGTTCCAGGACCGGGGGCGGATCCGGCAGCCGCCGGGCGATCCGCTGCACCAGACTCAGCCGCCCGAACCCGGTGAGCACGACTGTCGCGCCCTCCTGCTGCGCGACCCGCGCAACGTGAAAGGCGATCGAGGAGTCGGTGAGCACCCCAGTGATCAGGATGCGCTTGCCGTCCAGGATTCCCATCAGTGCCCCATCCCCAGGCCGCCGTCCACCGGGATGACCGCCCCGGTGATGTACCCGGCATCGGGCGAGGCCAGGAAGGCGACCGCCGCTGCGACCTCATCGGCCGAGGCCAGGCGGCCGAGGGGCACGCTGCCGAGGATCGCCGCGCGCCTGTCCTCTGACAGGACCGAGGTCATGTCGGTATCCACGAATCCCGGCGCGACCACGTTGACGGTGATCGCCCGGCTTGCCAGTTCCCGGGCCAGGGACCGGGCCATCCCGACCAGGCCGGCCTTAGCGGCAGCGTAATTGGCCTGGCCGCCGGAGCCGAGCAGGCCGACAACCGAGGAAATGAAGATGATCCGGCCCCGCCGCATCCGGATCATGCCCCGGACGGCTCGCTTTGCCACCCGGTATGCCCCAGTCAGGTTGGTATCGACGACAGCGGTGAAATCGTCCTCGCTCATCAGCGCCAGAAGCTGGTCGCGGGTGATCCCGGCGTTGGCGACCAGCACCTCGACCGGCCCGTGCGCCGCCTCGGCCGCGGCGAAGGCCTGGTCGACCGCTGCGGTATCGCGCACGTCGCAGCGGGCGACGGTCAGCCCGTCGACGTCATCGCCGGACCGGGAGGTGACAGTGACCTTGTCTCCCCCGGCGGCCAGCCGCTGCGCTATGGCCAGCCCGATTCCCCGGTTCCCGCCGGTCACCAGGACGGATCGGCTCATCTGCACATCCTTCCAAGCCGCTGTCGGGTCCAGCAGAGCGTACCGAGACCGGTCAGGCGTCCTCCAGCCGGAAGCCGACCTTGAGCCCGACCTGGTAGTGAGCGACTTCCCCGTCCACGATCTGGCCGCGGATCTGGGTGACCTCGAACCAGTCGAGGTGCCGCAGGGTTTGCCCGGCGCGGTGCAGCGCACCGCGGATCGCCGCCTCGACCCCGTCAGGCGAGGTGCCGACGATCTCGGTTACCCGGTAGGTGCGTTCGGTCATTGTGGCCTCCATACTGGACATTTGTGACTCCCGACGCCGCAGAGCTGCAACGCCGTGCCCGAAAGCTTCTTCCCCGCAACATCTACGACTACTACGCCGGCGGGTCCGGCCGGGAGCGGACACTGCGCGCCAACGAGAAGGCCTGGCGGCAGGTCTGGCTCGCGCCCAGGGTGCTGCGCGATGTCTCCGCTGTGGATACTGCCACCACGGTGCTCGGCACCAGGTTCGCCACACCGCTGGCCGTGGCGCCAGCTGGCTACCAGGGCCTGGCCCACCCGGATGGCGAGCTGGCCGCGGCGGCCGGCGCGGCCAGGGCTGGCGCGCTGTACGTGCTGTCCACCCGCAGCACCCGCCGGATCGAGGACATCGCCGGGGCCGTTGCCGCCGAAGGCGGCACCTGGTGGTTCCAGGTCTACCTGATGCGTGACCGCGAGCTCAGTGCCGGACTGGTGCGGCGCGCGGCGGCTGCTGGCGCTGCCGCCCTGGTGCTGACCGTGGACACACCGGTCGTCGGCAGGAAGCGGCGGGATATCGGCGAGGCAGTCGGCTCCGACGAGGATTACCTCGTCAACCTGGGCCCGCTGGACGACATGAGCCGGGCGGTGCAGGCATCGGACCTGACCCTCGCTGACATCGGCTGGCTGAGCGGCATCGGCGGCGGGCTGCCTGTCGTTGTGAAAGGCGTGCTGCGCGGCGATGACGCGCAGGCTTGCCGGGACAGCGCGGCAGCCGCGGTGATCGTGTCCAACCACGGCGGCCGCCAGCTCGACGGGGCGCTGCCGCCGGCTGTGGCGCTGCCCGGCGTGGCCAGCGCGCTCAGCGCTGCTGGCGGCACGCCCGCGGCCGGACCCGCTGACTGCGAGATCTACGCCGACGGCGGCATCCGCACTGGTGAGGATGCTCTCGCCGCGCTGGCGCTCGGTGCCCGGGCGGTCTTCCTCGGCAGGCCGGTTCTATGGGCGCTGGCCTGCGGCGGCGCTGGCGGCGTGCAGGAGCTGCTGGACGGCCTGACCGACGACCTGGCTCACGCGCTAGCTCTGGCAGGCGCTGCCTCGCCGGCCGATGTCGCCGGGCTCGCGGGACCGGCCCGGGCGTGACCTGCTACCGCGGCGGGCATACCGTGGAAGGGTGAAAGGCACGGAGCACCAGCACAACGACCGGCCCCAGGTCATCACCGAAGCGCGGTGGCCGATGTCAGCCGACATCAGGTACCGGCAGCGCCGGTACCTGATCATGATGGGCATCCGGCTGGTGTGTTTCGTGGCCGCGGTCGTGGTGTTCGTCAATCACGGCGGGTGGCTCGCCGCGATTCCCGCCGTCGGCGCGATCGCTATTCCCTACTTCGCCGTCGTCTTCGCTAACGGCGGCCGCGAGCCGGCCGGCCGGCGGCAGAGTTTCCAGGGCTACGATCCGAATCTGCCAGAGCGGTACGTTCCCCCCGCAAACGGCCAAAGCCCAAACGGGTCAGCTTCCTCGGCCGGCCAGGCCGGCCCCGGCGCTGCGGGCACCGGTCCGGCCCCATCATCCGGCCCGGACAATGCGGGCGCCGACGGCGCGCCGCCACACAGCGGCTGACCGATACGCAGCCAGGCACCATGTCCGGATAGTTCCGTGTCTGGATACGTAGACGGGCACTGCAACTCGGATACCGAGATTCGGTTCTAATCCGGTCTTGACGCACAAGGGGGGGGTTCGGTGTAACATGTTTGCCGGTGCTCTGGTCCCCCGCTGGGGCACCGATGCCGGCGTTCCGGGCCCCCGTCGGAGCGCCGATGAATGCGACGCCGGGTGGTTTGCCCCCGTAGCCACCCGGCGTCGCTCTCTTTTCTCCAGGTATTACTCAGTCTTACGGAACTCGGCGATGGCCACCGCCATCATGCCCAGTCCCATGGCAGCCACCAGCCCCACTGATAGACCGAGCGGAACTGCCCAGCCGTCCCAGGTAATAGCCGGTGCTAGCTGCTGCTGGAACGACGCGGGCATGGCCAGGTGGCTGAATACCGCATGCCGCATCGGGCCGACAATGTAAGTCAGCGGGTCGATCCGGGTCAGGACGCTGAGCCAGGCTGGCAGCCCAGCCAGCGGATAGAGGGCGCCTGATAGGAAGAACAGCGGCATCACGAGCATCTGAGTGAGTGCCATGAACGCCTGGAACTGCTTGATCCTTGCTGCCATCATCACGCCGAACGCTGTCAGTGTGAACGACAGCAGCAGCAGTTCGCCGATCAGCGTGAGAATAAGCAGCGGGTTGTATGGCACATGCGCGAAGCCGGCCAGGATCAGAAAGATGATTCCCTGGAACGTGGCGATCGTTGCGCCGCCGAGGCACTTACCCACGACGATCGCCGCCCTGCTGACCGGAGCGACCAGGATCTCGCGAAGGAAGCCGAATTCCCGGTCCCACACGATCGATGCCGATGAAAAGATCGCGGTGAACAGCACCGACATGGCCAGGACACCGGGATAGATGAAGGTTTTGAAGCTGATCCCCGGCGGCATGCCTCGGCCCGCGAGCGCGGACAGGCCCGTGCCCAGGATGAACAGGAACAGCACCGGCTGGATCAGCGAGGTGATGGCCCGCAGCCGGTCGGTCCGGAACCTGATCAGCTCACGCCGCCAGACAATCCCGGCCGCGCGCAGGTCGTGCCGCAGGCCGCGCTCGGGCACCGCGACCCGGATTTCCTCGACGAGCAGGCCGGCGTCTGGTGCTGGAGTGACATCGGTGGTCTGAGTTGCCATCGGTCATCGCCTCCCCATGCCCGCGCGGAAGCGCTGGGCCATCGCACGCATCGCGTCGCCGCCCGATGCCTCGGCGTCGCGGATCGTGCTGCCGGTGTAGGACATGAACACGTCGTCGAGCGAAGGCCGGGACACGCTGACCGAGCGGATCGGCACCGGCAGTTCGGCGAACAGGCGGGGCACGAACTGCTCGCCGGAGGCTACCGAGAACGTCACGGCGCCTTCGTGCACGGCGGCATCGATGCCGAACGTCTCCTTAAGCGCCGCGATGGCCTTGGTGTCGTCGGCGGTCTGGATCTGCACCCGGTCCTTGCCCACGCTGGCCTTCAGCTCTTCCGGCGTGTCGATCGCCACGATCTTGCCGTGGTCGATGATCGCGATACGGTCGCAGTTCTCGGCCTCGTCCATGTAGTGGGTCGTGAGGAAGATGGTGATGTCCTCACGGCGCTTGAGATCATTGATGTAGGCCCAGATCGACGACCGGGTCTGCGGGTCCAGGCCGACCGTCGGCTCGTCGAGGAACAGCACGTGCGGTGCGTGCAGCAAGCCGCGGGCGATCTCCAGCCGCCGCTGCATGCCGCCTGAGTAGGTGCTGACCAGGCTGTCCTTGCGGTCCCAGAGCCCGACCATGTCCATGACCTGGCGCATCCGCGGCTGTACAGCGGCCTTCGGCACGCCGTAGAGCTCGGCGTGGAAGCGCAGGTTTTGCTCGGCGGTCAGGTAGCTGTCCAGCGTGGTGTCCTGGAACACCAGCCCGATGTTGCGGCGCACCGCGTCGCGCTCGGTCCGCGCGTCGTGACCCGCAACGAGCGCGGTCCCCGACGTAGCGTTCGCCAGTGTGCAGAGGATCTTGATGGTGGTCGTCTTGCCCGCGCCGTTCGGGCCGAGGAACCCGAACGTCTCTCCCCTTGCGACCTCGAAGTCGATTCCGCGTACGGCCTTGACGTCGCCGTACTCCTTGGTCAGGCCGGAGACCGAGATCACCGCCTGCTGGGCGGCGGCGGCAGCCCCGGCCCCGGCTGCCGCACCGTTCGTATCCGCGTGAGTATCCATTACCAACGCTGCTGTCTCCCATGGTTGCCGTTGTCGAGCTTAATTGTGAGGTGCTGCCTTGCGCCGCCGCGGCGCTTGGGGGCGCCGCTTTGGCGCAGGTCTGGCTTGCCCAAGATCGCGGACGCACTCCGCCGCGGCAGGCGCAGGAGCCCGTCACCTAGCTGTGCGCGCAACATGCTGTGCGGGCAGCGCTCTTCGAACACAGTCGCACTGGTCGAGTAAATACAATCGGGAGTGTGCACGGAAAATGATGCAGTACAGCGGTTTTCGCACAGCTTAGCCGGCGGACCCTTCTCGCCTCGCTCGCTGTTTCTCGCCTCGCTCGCCTCCGGGCGCTGTATCCGTTGTCCTTCCCTCGTCGCTCGGGTCGCCTGGCGGCTCCCCTCGCTCCTCAGTACAGGACAACGGCGCGCCCTTTGGCTCGCTCGGCGGTGCGCGCTCGCTCCTCGGTACAGGACAACGGCGCGCCCTTTGGCTCGCTCGGCGGTGCGCGCTCGCTCCTCGGTACAGGACAACGGCGCGCCCTTTGGCTCGCTTGACGTCCGGTTACTCGCCGGTCTCGTCCTCGTCGGCGGCGAGCAGGCGGTAGAGCGCCTTGCGCGCGTCGGTGAGGACCTGCCGGGCCTGAGCGGCCTGGCTCTCGGTGCCCGCGCTCACTACCTGGAACGCCGCCATGCCTACCTGGCCGACCAGCCGGCGCATCTCGATCGCGCTGTCGCCGACCGAGCCGGCCACGGCATCCCACGGCTCGCGCACCTCGTCTGGGTGCGCCTCGACGTAGGCCCGGCCCTCATCGGTCAGCTGGAAGGCCCTGCGGCCACCCTCGCCGACGTCCGAGCGGATCAGTCCTTCGTCCTCGAGCTGCTGCAGCGCCGGGTACACCGAGCCTGGGCTCGGCCGCCATACGCCGTCACTGCGCTCGCCTATGGCCTGGATGATCTGGTAGCCGTTCATCGGCTCCTCGGCCAGCAGCGCCAGCGCCGCCGCCCGGACGTCGCCACGCCTGGCCCTCGGCCCGCGCATCTTCCGCATCCGCGGGTCGCCGAACCACGGCCCGAATGCCATGGGCCCGGGCGGAGGGCCGGGAAAGGCCCGCCGGACATGACCGCGCCGCGGGTGCGGACGCCAGCCGAACTCTTCGCCGCCGCCACCGCGGCCGCGCCAGCCTTCTTCGGGGCCACCGCGGCCCCAGTTGCCTTCTTCTCGCATTGCTTACTTCTCCCCTGTTGTCGTGTGATCCGGCGCTCCCCCTGATCGTCCTGGATAGTCGCCGGACTCTCTAGATAGCTCAACGATATATCGTTACCTATCTTCTGGCAAGTCCCCGCCAGTCAAGGGGTCGCGCCGTTGTCCTGTACTGAGGAGCGAGCGCGCCGCGTTGCACTGAGGAGCGAGGGAGCCTGCGACCGAGCGACGAGGGAAACGCGGCGCACCGCCGAGCGAGCCAAAGGGCGCGCCGTTGTCCTGTACTGAGGAGCGAGAAGCCGAAGGCTTCGAGCGACCGAGGGAAGGACAACGGATACAGCGCCCGGAGGCGAGCGAGGCGAGAAAACAGCGCCCGGAGGCGAGCGAGGCGAGGAAAAACAGCGAGCCAAAGGGCGCCGGACTCGCTGACCTGCTCCAGGCCTTGCCCCGCGCCCCCGCGGCGCGCGTGCCCACGTGCCTACGTGTCTGCGCTCCCCGCCCGGGCGCGTTCCCGTGACCGCTTACTCCCTGCGCGACCGCGCTCCCCGCGCTCCCACTGCCCGGCGCCTGCGTGCCTGCCCCCCGCCTGCGCGCCTGCCCCCGTCTGTATCAACGTGGTTGATCGGAGGCGTATCTACCCATGGATCGACCACGTTATCGATTTAGGTCACATTTCAAGCATCTTAGTGATATTCGGGCGCAGGACTTTGGGTTCTGGCATCTTGCGGAAACCGCTGCGCTGACCGGATCCTGCTAGTTGCGGACATGGGAGGGATTAGCGGAATGCCTGATCGCTGTTTTCGGAGATCCGCAACGGCAGGAACCTACGGCGCTACCCCTTCCCGGGCGGCCCTCACGTTCCCGGCCTGGCTGCCTTGAGCGGTATGCCGGGTAATCACTCTTATCCAAGTCGCATCCAAACAAGAATGCACCGATGGTCTGGTCACAGCCAGATCATCGGTGCATCCTTAACTGCTAGCGGAGCACCAGACAGCTCACGAACGCCCCGCCGGCCCGGCCAATGCCGAGCAGTTACCCCCCGATAGCGGACATCGGCCGCGATGGCTGCAGGAACCCGGGATCGTTCACACCGTGGCCAGGCAGCTTCGGTGCGACCGCGCGGCGCCACAGATCGGCGAGCTCGCTGTCGCTGGCACCGGAACGCAGCGGGCCGCGCAGGTCGCTCTCGGTGGTCGCGAACAGGCAATTGCGGACCTGGCCGTCGGCGGTGAGCCTGACCCGGTCGCAGGCAGCGCAGAACGGCCTGGTGACCGAGCCGATCACGCCGACCCGGGCGGGCCCGCCGTTCACCAGAAACGCCTCGGCTGGCGCAGACCCGCGGTCGACCGGGTCATCAGGCTCCAGCGAGAACTCGGCCGACAGCATGGCGAGGATCTCGTCAGCCGTCACCATCTCGCTGCGGCGCCAGCCATGCTGAGCGTCCAGCGGCATCTGCTCGATAAACCGGAGCTGGTAGCCGTGAGCAAGGCAGAACCGCAGCAGCGGCACGGCCTCGTCGTCGTTGATGCCGCGCATGAGCACGGTGTTGACCTTGACCGGGGCCAGCCCAGCCTCGGCGCCAGTAGCAAGGCCGGCCAGAACGTCGGCCAGGCGGTCCCGCCGTGCGAGAGTGGCGAACTTCTCCGGTCGCAGGGTGTCCAGTGACACGTTGATCCGGTCCAGGCCCGCCTCGTGCAGCGGCCCGGCCAGCCGGCTGAGCCCGATCCCATTGGTGGTCAGCGATATCTCCGGGCGCGGGCGGAGCGCCGCTGTGCGCGCGACGATCCCGGTCAGCCCGCGGCGGAGCAGCGGCTCGCCCCCGGTAAACCGGACCTCGCGCACGCCGAGCAGCGCCGTGGCCACCCCCACCAGGCGGATCACCTCATCGTCGGTGAGCAGATCCGCCCGGGGCAGCCAGTCCAGCCCCTCGGCCGGCATGCAGTAGGCGCAGCGCAGGTTGCAGCGGTCGGTCAGTGACACCCGCAGGTCGGTCGCTACGCGCCCATACGAGTCGGAAAGCATAGTGCTCCCTCCCCGTTTAGCTGAGCAGTCCATGGAGGCGTTACAGGGTCGCCCCCTCTGAACCACAACAGTCGCAACCACCCCAGACTATTCCTGGCTGCTGTCAGCCAAACGGATGACCAGGCTGTCACCGGCCAGCCGACGCGCGGGCCAGCCGCCGCCAGGCACAGTGGAGCCATGGTTCTTACTGATGAGGCCGCCGTGCGGGTCGGCGATCTGCGCAAGCGGTACGGCGACCTGACTGCCGTCGGCGGCGTCGATATCGAGATCCGCCGGGGCGAGGTGTTTGCCCTGCTGGGCCCGAACGGCGCGGGCAAGACGACGACCGTGGAGATCCTCGAGGGCTACCGGCACCGGGACGGCGGCACGGTGAGCGTACTCGGCGAGGACCCGCAGCACGCCGGGCGGGCATGGCGGGCGCGGATCGGGATCGTGCTGCAGCTGGCAACCGAGGGCGAGTCGGCCGAGCTGACCGTGCGCGAGATCGTCCGCCACTTCGCCTCGTTCTACCCGAAGCCGCGTGACGCGGACGAGGTGATCGGCCTCGTCGGGCTCAGCACGAAAGCCCGGTCACGGATCCACCAGCTCTCCGGGGGCCAGATCCGGCGGCTTGACGTAGCGCTGGGCATCGTCGGCGACCCGGAACTGATCTTCCTGGACGAGCCGACGACCGGCTTCGACCCGGAGGCGCGCCGTGCGTTCTGGGCGCTGATCGGCGAGCTGTCCGGCAGCGGCACCACGATCCTGCTGACCACCCACTACCTCGATGAGGCCGAGGCGCTCGCCGACCGGGTGGCGGTGATCGCCGACGGCCGCATCCGCGCTACCGGGACCCCGGCCGAGCTCGGCGGGCGCGATGCCAGGGCAGCCACCGTGACCTGGCAGGACGACGGTGAACGCCGCAGCACGCAGACCAGTGAGCCAACCCGGGTCGTCGCCGAACTCGGGGCGCGTTACGGCGGCGAGGTACCCGGCCTGACCGTGACCCGCCCCAGCCTTGAGGACGTCTACCTGGAGCTGATCGGAGGCCAGCAATGACGGTGTCGGCACCCGCGAAGTCCGCGGCCCGCAGCACAAAACAGGCACCCCTGCCTTCAGCCCTCCGCGTCGGCATGAGCCGGACCGGGATCGAGCTGAAGGGGTTCTTCCGGGAGAAGCAAGCAGTGGCCTTCGTGCTCACGCTGCCCGCGATCATGCTGGTGCTGCTCGGCTCGATTTTCCGCAACGAGACAGCCGGTCACGACGTGTCTGTCGGGGCGCTGTTCGCGGCCGGGCTGATCGGCGGCGGCGTCATGTCCACCAGCTATCAGAACCTGGGCATGTCGATCGCTATCGAGCGCGACCGCGGCATGCTCAAGCGCCTGCGTGGCACCCCGATGCCGGGCGCGGCCTACTTCATCGGGAAGACCTGCCTGGTCCTGATCTCCACGATCGCCGAGACGGTGATCCTGATCGTGGTCGGCATGCTGGTCGACCACCTGCAGCTGCCGCACTCGGCCGAGCGCTGGTGGACGTTCATCTGGGTGTTCATTCTGGGCACGATCACCTGCACGCTGCTCGGGATCGCGGCGAGCAGTGTGCCCCGCTCGGCGCGCAGCGCGATGGCTGTGATCACGCTGCCGTTCGTGGTGCTGCAGTTCATCTCCGGGGTCTACGTGCCGTTCACGTTCGTGCCGCCGTGGCTTCGCGACGTCGCCTCGTTCTTCCCGCTGAAGTGGATCTGCCAGGGCCTGCGCTCGGTCTTCCTGCCCGCCCAGGCGGCGTCCCTCGAGCCGGCCGGGTCGTGGGAACTCGGCCGCGTAGCGCTGGTGCTCACAGCCTGGGCTGTCGCAGGATTGGTGCTGTGCCTGACCACATTCCGGTGGCAGCGGAGGCGAGACGGGTGACCTCATCGCAGCATGCCTGGTCCACGAAGCTGGGACGCTGGGATTCCTACTACGGGGTGATCTTCGCGGCGGTGCTCACCATCGTCTGGGTGACCAGCTCGTGGCCAGAGCGCTGGATAGGCGGCGCCGCGATGCTCGCGATGATCCCGTGGTATCTCCTGGTCGGGCGGCCTATGTGGGCTGGCGGCAGCTGCTCCTCCCCCCGCGCGGCTACATATATAGCTGGCGTCTTCGTCCTGTTCGCTGCCGCGAACAGCCAGAACCCGTACGCGTGGTTCCTGGGATTCGCGCTGTGCCCGCAGTTCTTCTACGTGGCCAGCCCGCGCCTGGCCATCTGGGCCGCCAGCGGGCTCAACCTGGTCGGCTGGCTGATGCTCGTGGTCCGGGTGCACGACCTGCTGACCGCCATAGTCTCGCTCGCGGTCGCCGCGGCCGGCGTGAGCTTCTCGGTGACCTACGGCGGTTGGATCACCCGGATCATCGAGCAGAGCCGGGAGCGGGCCGACGTCATCGAGCAGCTCGAGGCGACGCGGGGCGAGCTGGCCGCGGTCAGCCGGGAGGCCGGCATGCTGGCCGAACGGCAGCGGCTGGCCGGGGACATCCACGACACGATCGCCCAGGGGTTCACCAGCGTCATCATGCTGATCCAGGCGGCCGAGGGCGAGATCGGCAGTGATCCGGACGGCGCCCGCCGCCACCTGCGGCTGGCCGCCGAGACCGCGCGGGAGAACCTCGCCGATGCCCGCGCCCTCGTCACCGCGCTGGCGCCGGCGCAGCTCGACGGAGGCAAGATCGACGACGCGCTGCGCCGGCTGGCCGACCAGGCAGCCGACCTCGGAGCGGCCACAGACGTCGAGGTCAGCGGCTCGCCAAGGCCCCTCGACACGGCAGCTGAGGTGATGCTGCTGCGGGTGTCCCAGGAGGCGCTGGCCAACGTCCGCAAGCACTCAGGCGCCCGGCAGGCGCAGATCCGGCTGAGCTACGCCCCGGACAGCGTCCGCCTGGAGATCTGCGACAACGGGATGGGCTTCGACCCTGCGGCGACGAACGGCGGGTACGGGCTGCGCGGCATGCGCGCCCGGGTAGGCGAGGCTGGCGGCCAGCTCACCGTGCGCAGCGCGCCCGGTGAGGGCACCTCGGTCAGCGTCGAGGTGCCGGCATGACCGGCACCATCGGGGTCCTGCTCGCCGACGATCACCCGGTGGTCCGGGAGGGCCTGCGCGGCATGCTCGCCCCCGAGCCGGGCATCGACGTGGTCGGTGAGGCGGCCTCGGGTGACGAGGCGGTGGCGGTGACCCGGGCACTGCGGCCCGACGTGATCCTGATGGACCTGCGGATGCCCCATGGTGACGGGGTCAGCGCGATCACGCGCATCCGCGCCGACCTGCCCGAGGCCAGGATCATCGTGCTGACGACGTACGACACCGACGCCGACATCCTGCGCGCTGTCGAGGCCGGCGCCACCGGCTACCTGCTGAAGGACACGCCGCCAGCCGAGCTCGCGCGGGCCATCCGCGCGGCCGCCAGGGGCGAGACCGTGCTCGCGCCTGCCGTCGCCGGGCGGCTGATGAACCGGGTGCGTGAGCCGCAGCCGGAGGCGCTGTCCGCCGCCCAGATGCAGGTGCTTACCCTGGTCGCACGGGGCCTGACCAACGCCGAGATCGGCCGGAGGATGTTCATCAGCGAGGCCACGGTCAAGACGCACCTGCTCCGCGCGTGCACCAAGCTCGGCGTGCAGGGGCGGACGGCCGCTGTCACCAAGGCGATCGAGACCGGCGCTCTCCCGCCGCCAGGGATGGCTGAGCCCCGGAGCTGAATGGTCAGGCGCCGGACACGGCGGTGCCGAGCCGTGGGAACGGCTCGGTAGAGAACACCACCTCCACCGGCACCTCGAAGTATTCAGCTAAACGAGGCAAGCTTCCTGGCGTATCTGGCCGCATGCCGTCGCCAGCCGGTTACATCGTTGTCGGCGCAGGGTGACGCTGGCTGAGCTTGGCTATAGCATCGGCGCGACATGACTGTGGACGGCGCCGTCTGGCGTTATCAGCTCACCGCGACGGAGCGGGCGGCGCTTGGTCGCGACGGCGGCAACGTCACCGAGCCGAGGCCGGACATCCTGGTCATCGGTGGCGGGATCATGGGCGTGACGATCGCCACAGCGTGCCACGAGGCCGCGCTCGGCTCGGTGCTCATGATCGAGACCGGTCATCTCGGCGCCGGCGCCACCGGCGGCGCAGGCGGGCTGCTGATTCCCGAGCCGCATCAGTGGAGCGACCCCGAGCCGCTGGTGGACCTGGAGATGGCCAGCCTCGAGCGCTGGCGGGAGATCGACCAGAAGATCCCGGGCGGTGTCGGGCTCATCGACACCGACTGGATCGGCCTGGTGCCGCATTCCGGTGGCTTCGCCGCACACCAGTCGCCGGCGATCGAGTGGCTGTCGCCCGGGCAGGTCGCGCGGCTGATACCGGGCCTTGCCCGGCCCATGGACGGCGCGCTCACCCGGCATCAGGCGCGGGTCAATCCGCTGCGCGCGGTCGCCAGGCTGGCCGCGCGGCTGCCCGCGGTCGCCACGGGGGTTGCCGCCACCGGGGTCACCATTTACGGCGACCGGGTGGTCACGGTGACCACTTCAGCCGGGGACATCCAGCCGGGCGTTGTCGTGTTCGCTACCGGCCAGCCCCCGGTGATCGACGGGCTGCCGCTTGAGATCCCGTCCGAGCGGGTCAAGGGCCACATGCTGGTGACCGAGCGCACGCCGATCAAGCTGCCCGGCATCGTCGCGCCGGTTGCCACCCAGATCGAGGACTCCAGGCTGCTGGCCGGGGGAACGCTCGATGTCGGCGACGAGGGCCCCGCGATCCAGCCCGAGGTCATTGAGTCGATCATGAGCGGCCTGATCGCTGCGCTGCCGGCCGCCAAAGGCCTGGGCATCGCCTACCAGTGGTGCTGCTTCCGGCCGCGCCATCCCGACGGGCGCCCGGTCATCGACCGGGTACCGGGCCTCAGCAACGCCTGGCTGACCTCTGGGCATTTCCGGACCGGGATCCTGAACGCACCCGCGACGGCCGCGGTGGTCACCCGCTGGATCTCCGACGGGCAGCCGCCGGAGGAGGCGGCCACGTGGTCAGCGAACCGGTTTGCAGCGCATTCGCGATAATCCATTTACCATGGTTTGCATAAGCGTGTACCTGAAGGGTACGCATCGTGCGAGTCTTGATCCTCCGATGACGGAGGGAGTAGGTCCATGGCGCGCGTTCCGCGCAGTCGCGGTGCAGTCTGCGGCGTACTGCTGATCCTTCTCGGCGCCTGGGGCGCCCTGGCCCCGTTCGTCGGCCACTACGTGCATGTCGCCTATGTGCCAGACAACGGGTGGCACCTCACGTCGGGGCGGCTGTATCTGTCCGTCGTCCCCGGCGCGCTAGCGTTGCTTGGTGGCCTGCTAGCGGCGGCGGCGTCGAACCGCGGCGTCGGCGGGTTCGGCGCGTTTATCGCGGCGCTCGGCGGGGCCTGGTTCGTCCTCGGCGTCAGCGCCACGAAGGCGTTCGCAAGCTCGATCAGTCCCGGGTCCCCACTCGGCGGCTCGCTTGGTTCGCTGAGCGCGGCCCAGCGGACGTTCGTTGAGCAGGCGGCGTTCTTCACCGGCACCGGAGTCCTGATCCTGTTCTTCGCCGCGCTCGCGCTCGGCCGGTTCGCGGTCGTCGGCGTCCGCGACGCCGAACTCGCGGCCGAGGAAGAAGAGCCAGATGGCGAGGGGCTGGAGCAGGACATCGGCTACCCGGCCACAACGGGCCAGTACACGACGGGCCAGTACACGACGACCGAGAGCATCTACCCAGGCCAGTCGTCAGGCCCCGGCCCGCTGCGCGGGCCAGGCTGAGCCGCCAGACCTACGCGACCAGCGGGCGGGCGCCGGGACCGGGGATCGGCGTGATCTCACGGGCGGACGCCAGCTGGTGACCTTCCGCGCAGGCAAGCTGCAGCCCCACCAGGGCTCCACAGTCCCGGTGGGTTAGTTCCACGGTCGGGCCCTCCGGGCTCGCCGCGTACTTGGTGCCCCACTCGAGCAGTGCCACGATGACCGGGAACAGTTCGATGCCCTTCTCGGTGAGCCGGTACTCACTGCGCGTCCGCTGGCCGGGCTCGCGGTAGGGCACCTTGCGCAGGATGCCCTGGTCTACCAGGCGGGCAAGCCGGTCGCTGAGAATCTGCCGCGGGGCGCGGGAGCGGTCGCGGATGTCGTCGAACCGCCTGACGCCGTTGAACGCCTCCCTGAGAACCAGGAACGTCCACTTCTCCCCCACGATCTCCAGGGCCGCCCCGATCGTGCAGTGCTCCATGTCGTAATCAAGGACCCAGGGGCGCCGGGAGGGCGCGGGGCCAGGTGACGGGTAACTCATGACCGGATGCTAAGTCTGGTTGACAGACTTAGCAATCGGGGCGCAGTCTGGGTCTGTGAACAGAACTCAGCTTGCTGTCCCCGGCGCGGCCCCGGCTCCGTCCGGGCCGATGGCCCCGACCCCGGCCCCGGCCGGCAGTGTCGTGATCCGCTCCGCGGAAGCGGCGGATTTCGCCGCGGTCGCATTGTTCGCCGCCGGGCTCTCGGCGCAGTCCAGGTTCCTCAGGTTCTTCTCGGCCGCGGCGCCCAGTTCCTCGGTGCTGCGGGCAATGTGCGGAGCCGGCCGGACCACGGACGTGCTCGTCGCCGCCGATGGCCGGGCGGTCATCGGCCATGCGATGGCAGCGGACAGCGTGGAGCCTGGCGGCTGTATAGCCAGCGACATCGGCCTCGTCGTTGCCGACCGCTGGCAGCGCCGCGGCGTTGGCTCGGCCCTGCTCGGCTGCCTGACCGCCCGAGCGGCCACGCGCGGAGTCAGCGTTCTGCTAATGGATGTTTTGCCGGAGAACCGCGAGATGCTCGCGGTGATCTCACGGGCCTGGCCCGATGCCCGGCGGCAGTTCGGCCCGGACGCGGTCAGCATCCGGGCCAGCCTGCCGGGCGCGTCAGCAGCGCGGGCCGCCTGACACCGCTGCCCGGTCACATGAAGTTGCGGGTATGCAGGGCTGAGAGTTCCGCGGCCTCGTCGGCCGGGAAGCCGATGAATTCCAGCCGGCGGCGCCGTCCCGCGTCCATCGTCTGCTGCAGTTCCTGTACGGCCTGCCACCCGCGCTCGATCGCCGCGGGATCCCACGACCCTGCTGCCAGCAGCACCAGCGCGTCGAACACCTCCGTGTTCAGGCCGGCGGTGCCGAGCAGCGCGGCATGCCGCCGCTCGACCGCCTGCCGGAGCGTGCCGAGGTAGGCCGGGTCGGCGCGGGCCACATGAGCCGTGTGCGCCACACCGAAGGCCACGTGCCGGGCCTCGTCGCGCAGCGCCAGCCGGGTCACGTCGGCTGTGACCGGGTCGGGAGCGTGCTGGTGCAGGAAGCGCAGCAGGTCAACGAACGTGCCCTCGCCGAGCACCGACAGCAGGAAGCTGGCGGTGGTGAAGTCGGGCTCGGCCATCAAGGTCTGCAGCGATACCCGCCCGCCGGCACTGGACGCACCGAGCGGGCCGCCGCTGAGCGTGCCGCGCCTGCTGAACACCTCGACGTGGCGGGCCTCGTCGGCAGCCTGGGTTGCCAGCAGCTGCATGACCTCACGGAAATGCGGGTGGACCTGGCTGAGCAGCCGGGCCGGGATGATCAGCGCCGCCTGCTCGTTCTCGACCAGGTACGTCATGACCTGCACGACAGCTCGCTCAACGTCTGGCGGCAGCGTCACCACCGCCGTCCAGTCGACGGCCGTCGCCGGGTCCCACTGCGCCGCGGCCGCTGCCGCATACAGCCTCGGCGCGATGTCGGCCCAGACCAGGTCGCGGTCGGCCCACTGCGCCCCGATCGCGGGGCCGCCCGCCTCCACCAGCGCACCGCGGGCCGCGAGTCCCCATCGCTGGTCGGCCCTGGGCTCGGGGGGCCCGGCAGGCTCCCCCGCCCGTACGGCGCCCTGCCAGCGGTCTTGGCTGGCGGTTCCCTTGGTGATCACGGGCGGCGTGCCGCCGGCGAAGCGGTGCCCCTGCGTGCGGCACCATGCGGCGAGATGGACAGCGAGCGCCGGATGCCGCCCGGTGACCGTGAGCTGGTCACCGGGCGGGAGGCTTGCTAGCGCATGCTCAACGAGCAGGTGCCCGCCACCGTCGAGCCCAAGGCCGTCAAGGTCGGTAGTCGCTGGCAACGATCCTTCCCTCGGCGTCGTAGAAGCCGGATTCGTCGACAGCGCGCTCCAGTTGCTGATAGCCCTCCGTCCGGGGGGGCTGCCATTCCTTGAGGCCCTCGAGGTCCAGCAGCGGCCGCAGTCGCTCGTCGGCGTAGGACATGCCGAGCAGCAGCCCGGCGAACGCGGCGAGCAGCACATCATCGGTGGCCGGCCCGGCGGTCATCATGCAGTGGTCGTAGGGCGGGGTCCGCGCGATAACCCGGGCCGTGCCCGGCGGCAGCACTCCCTCGCGGGCGAACAGCAGCAGGCTGGCATCGATCATGCAGGCGGCGTCGGCGTCTCCGGCCGCGAGCGCCCGGGCCGCGTCGCGTTCGCCGCCGACGTGGTCTCCGTGCAAGCCTACGCCGACGTCGAACCGGTGAACCCGCACGTCATGGCCTGGTTGCAGGCCCGCTCCGCGCAGCAGCGTCAGTGGCAGCAGCGTGGCCTGCGGCGAGTCAACGGCGCCGGTGGCCACGAGTGCGCCACGCAGGTCGGCCGCGGACTGCGCAGGCGAGTCGTCCCGTACGACGACGACCGAGGTCAGCCCCTGGTCGGTGTCACGCATCGTGACCGGCCGGACGGTGACGCCCACGGCGCGGGCGAGGCGGTCCGACCTGATCCAGGCCAGCGGTGAGTTCCACGCGACGCTGATCCGCCCGGCGACGAGGTCCTCCACCTGGCGTTCATAATTCGAATACAGAACGTAGTCGAACGGCAGACCCTGGTCACGCAGCCAGACCCGGAATCCGTCCCAGATCGTCACGACCTTGGGGTCGTAGGCGACCGCGCCCAGCAGCAGGTCGCCACCGCCGCCACCCATCAGGCGTCACCAAGCAGCGGCAGGCCGCACAGCGCCCGGCCGACGAAGTCGTAAAGCGCGTCGGTGGTCGGCGCCATCACCCGGGCGGCCCGCGAGTCGCGGAACAGCCGCTCGATCACGGATTCTTTGCGGTACGCCGCACCGCCGCAGGCCCGCAGAGCCAGGTCGGCCGCGTCGGCTGCAGCCTCGGCCGCGGCCGCCTTGACCTCGAGAACCAGCAGCTGCGCGTCGCCGCGTCCCTGCTCGACCGCTGTGAGCGTGCCGTCAATCAGCGCGCGGGTGAGGTCGGCCTCGATACGCAGCCTGGCCAGCTCGGCCCGCCGCTGCACTTGCTGGGCGAGCGACTGGCCGAGGTGCTCCAGCCTGGTGCGCTGCAGGTGGCTGGTGGTCTCCTCGGCCAGGCGCCGCATCAGGCCCGCGCTCATCGACGCGCTGCAGATCAGGAACACCGGCAGCACGGCGGCGAGCGCGAGGTCCAGACCCGCGCCGTCGTCGCCGACCATCGCGGCGCGAGGCACGTGTACCCCGCTGGCGGTCATCGGCGCCGACGCGTTACCCCGCAGCCCCAGGCCGTCGAACGGCCCGGCGACGCTCAGCCCGGGCGCGCCCGCGGGCACCAGCCACAGCGTCATCGGGCCTTCAGCCTCCAGCGGCCGGCTGGACCAGACGTAGCTGTCGGCGTGGCCGGCCGAGGTCACCCAGCTCTTGCTCGCGTCCAGGCGGACATCGCCGCCATCGGCGGTCGCGGTGCCCAGCGGCACCCAGAAGTGGCTGCGCGACCCGGTCTCCGAGAACGCCAGCGTGGACAGGTGGTTGCCCTCCCCGATCGCGGCCAGCGTGTCCTTCTGCTCACCAGCCGCTAGCGCGGCGGTCGCGGAGTAGTGCATCGTGACGATCATCGCGGTCGACCCGCAAACCGCGCCAAGCTCTCCGACGACGTGGGCCGCGGCGCGCAGTCCCTCCCCGCCTCCGCCGAGTTCGGCAGGCACGGTGAGGCCGAGCAGTCCCGCGCCGGCAAGGGCCTCGACCTGCCGCCGGGGGAAGGTTCCTGCAGCGTCGACTTCGGCGGCACCGGGCGCGATGACATCCTCGATGACGCGGGCGAGCGCATCCTGGTACTGCATGTTTCTCCTCCTGCGGTGAACGAGATGGCCTTACGTAGCAGAAGATCCGGCTACCGGATCACGAGAACGCTGTCCCCCCGCGGGACCAGCTCTCCGATCACCGCAGCTCCGGGGATCTCCCCAGCTACCAGCAGCCCGCCCGAGGTCTGCGCGTCAGCGAGCAGCAGCAAGTCCTCCTCGCTGGCTGAGCCGGTGTCGGTGTGCGGCAGCACCCATTCGAGGTTCCGCCGGCTCCCGCCAGGCATATAGCCGTCGCGCGCGGCCTGCCGGGCGCCCTCGATGAACGGCACGCTGGCCCGGTTGACCACGGCAGTGACGCCGCTGGCCCGGGCAAGCTTGAACAGATGGCCGAGCAGCCCGAACCCAGTCACGTCGGTGGCGCAGCGGATCCCGCCCGCGACGGCCAGCCGGCTGGCGCTGGCGTTCAGTGTCGTCATCACGTCGACCGCGGCCTGGCTGACCTCCCCCGTCGCCTTGTGCCAGGCGTTCAGCACGCCGATGCCGAGCGGCTTGGTCAGGCTGAGCGGCAGCCCGGGCTGCCCGGCGTCGATCCGCAGCAGTACCGCCGGGTCAACGACGCCGGTCACGGCCATGCCGTACTTGGGTTCGGGGTCATCGATGCTGTGGCCGCCAGCCACGTAACAGCCCGCGGCGCTCCCCACGTCCATTCCGCCCCGCAGCACCTCGGCCGCCAGCCTGGCCGGCAGCTTGTCGCGCGGCCAGCCGAGCAGGTTCACAGCGACCAGCGGCTGGCCACCCATCGCGTACACGTCCGACAGCGCATTGGCCGCGGCGATCCGGCCGAACGTGTACGCGTCGTCCACGACCGGCGTGAAAAAGTCGGCCGTCACCACGACCGCTGTGGACGGGCCGGTCTGCACCACCGCGCCGTCGTCGCCGTTCTCTACCCCGACCAGCAGGTCAGTTCCGGCCCCGGCCGGTGCCAGTTTGGCGATCGTGTCCTCGAGCTCCCCTGGCGGGATCTTGCAGGCGCAGCCGCCGCCGCGCGCGAACTGGGTCAGCCGGACAGCAACGGCATCCGCAGTAGTCACTTCGCCAATGTAAACCCGTCAGCCGGCAGCGCCCGATGATGCCGCACCCTCTGCCCCCGGGTAACGTCGCCCCCGGAGGCGTCCGGGTGCCTGGTGGCCCCCCCGGTCTTCAAAACTGGTGGGCGGCGCTCTGCGTCGCCGGCGGGTTCGATTCCCGTCCGCCTCCGCTGACCTAGGTCCGGAACGTGCCCCACGACGGCACACGCCGGATGAGACCTTCACTCTCCAGCACAGCCGGCTCGAATGTCACGCGGTTGCGGCCGGAGCCCACCGGGCGATCCTGGAGACCGGCGTGCGCAACACCGCGGCGCTCGGCCTGTTCACCCGCGCCGGATACCGGCCAGTAGACCGCTACGTAGAAGGTCGTGACCCGGCAATCAACCGCGCCTTCGCGCGATCGCTCACTAGCGAGGATTAGCGCAGCCGGATACCTCGTCACTCCCGCTGACAACTGCCACCTGAGTCTGCCCAGCGACAGTCATGCCGAGTCGCCCATGATGGCGAGCACGATTACTTCGTGTGATTGCCGCCCATGACGGAGGCGCGCACGTAGCCGCCGCTATGGGCGGCGATCTTGTCGTCGGCCCTGTCCCTCATCCTGCGCCCGATGGAACGTTCTGCTGTCGGCTGGGGTGTCGCGATGAGCGCATCCTCACCGGCCATTTCGTGGAGGGGTCTACACGACACCTGGTCCGTGGCACCGCTGCCGTGATCGCCAACAGCTCGGGTGACCGGTGCCGGGGTCGGCTTGCGAAATCTCACCAGCGGTTCGTGCTTGAGCGACCCTGAGTCCGCGGTTTGGTGGATGTCATTGATCAGCGCAGCTTGCTGGTTGAAGCTGGCCGTCAGGTGTGAGCTTTCTACACTGGGCCGGTGGGTCAAGCGCAGACGTATGTCGAGCGGGTTCCGCTGCCGGGCCTTGCCGGGCGGGTGCGTACAGTCTGGGTTCAGCACACTGGGTCAGGTCCGCATGTGCAGCGCAATCTGCCGACTGGTGGCGTCGAGCTGCAGTGTCCGATCGGCGCCGTGCCCCGGCTGGTGGGGCCGCTGACCGCTGCCAGCGTTCAGGTGCTGCCGGCGCTCACGGCGGTGGTGGGTGTGCGGTTCTGGCCGGGTGCGGCGTCGGCCCTGCTTGGCGTGCCTGCCGATGAGCTGGTTGACCTGACGGTGCGGCTGGACGAGGTGTGGGGTGGTGCCGGGGTGCGGCTCGGTGAGCTGCTCGCCGACGCCTCAGAACCGGCGGCGGCGCTCGAGCTGCTGCAGCGCTACCTCGTTGGCTGGCAGGCACGGGCCGGTCACGCGGATCCGCTGGTGGCCGAGGCGGTGCGCCGGTTGATGCCATGGCAGCGCGTCGAGGTCGGCGCGCTGAGCGGGCAGCTAGCGATCTCGGCGAGCCAGCTGCGGCGCCGGTTCCTGGTCACGGTGAGCGTCGGCCCGAAGACGTTGCAGCGAACGCTGCGTTTCCAGGGCTATCTGGCCCTGGCTCAGGCCGCCGCCCTTCCCGGCGTACTGCGCGGTAGTCGGCTGGCCGACCTTGCCGCGGAGACGGGCTACGCCGATCACGCCCATCTGAGCCGGGAATGCCTGCGGCTGAGCGGAGTCACACCCCGCGAACTGCTCGGCGGCGCGACAGACCGGTGCGGGTGCGGGCACGACCATGCAGCTTCCTACCTGCCGTTCCTGGCCGACCGTGCGCGGGCGGTGCGGGCTGACAATGCGCGTTCTGGTCAAGCCCTCTAACCAGGCTCCGTCATAGCGTCGGTTCGTGCACGATCTCGACGGGCTGCGTGCCGCGCTGGACGGGGACCTGCTCATCCCGGCCGCACCCGGGTACGGCGCCGCTCGCCGCCCGGCGCTGGCCCGGTTCTGGGACGTGTGCCCGCAGGCGGTCGTCCGGTGCGCGTCGGCGCGGGACGTCGCCCGCACGATCGGCTACGCACGGGACACCGGCACGCACATGGTTCCGCGGGGCGGCGGGCACTGTTTCGCCGGCCGCTCCTCGACCGAGGGAGTGGTGCTCGACCTGAGCCGCCTGGATGCGATCACGGTCGGCTCGGACGGGCGGGCAAGGATCGGGGCCGGAGCGCGCCTGGCCCAGGTCTATGACGTGCTGCACGAACATGGCCGGACCATCCCGGCCGGCTGCGGCCCGACCGTCGGCATCGCCGGGCTCACCCTGGGCGGCGGGCTCGGCCTGCTGGGCCGGAGGCATGGGCTGACCTGCGATGCACTGGCCGGGGCGCGGGTTGTGCTTGCCGACGGGCGCGCCGTCGGCTGCGACACCGACCGTGACCCGGAACTGTTCTGGGCGTTGCGCGGTGCGGGCGGCGGTCAGTTCGGCGTGGTCACGTCGCTGACGTTCGCCACGGTTCCCGAGCCGCGTGCGACCCGCTTCGAGTTGTGCTGGCCGGAGACCGAGGCCGACACGGTGATTACCGCCTGGCAGCACTGGGCGCCGGACGCCCCCGATGAGATCACCGCGAACCTGACCGTCGCCGCGCAACCCGGCCGCCCGCTTCACGTTGCCGTCTTCGGCGCCTGCATCCGCGCCGGCGCGGCACCGAGCCTGCTTGACGAGCTGGTCGCCGCGTCAGGCACCCGCGCCGAGATCCGCCTGCGCCACGGCCTGGCTATCCGCGACCTGAAGGGGTCATTCGCCGGCGACGCCCCTGATACTGGCGCGCAACTGACCGTCAGCCGCTCGGAGTTCTTCGCCCATCCGCTTCCCGCGGCCGCGATCACAGCGCTGCTCGATCAGCTCACCGCCGGACCGATCGGGCGGCGCGAGCTGAATTTCACCGCCATGGGCGGCGCCTACAACCGGACCTCCACGGACGCGACCGCGTTCGCCCACCGCGGCGAGCGGTTTCTGCTCGAGCACATCGCCCGCGACGACCCGCAGTGGGCCGACCGGTCCTGGGCGATCGCGCACCCGCACGGCTCTGGGCGGGTCTACCCGAACTTCCCCGACCCCCAGCTAGACAGCTGGGCGGCCGCCTACCACGGCGACAACCTGCCGCGCCTCGCGGCAGCCAAGCAGGCCTATGACCCCGGCCGGCTCTTTCGCTTCCCGCAGGCCATCTGGCCCGAACCGGCACGAGAAACAAGTGTCCCGGCTCGCGCTGTACGTGGTGACCGCATGCGTCGTCCCCCTCGACGGGCGCTGCTCCGCGATGAGCCGGCGACACCGGACCCATCTATCCCAGTGATTCGAGGAGGTGCCCTATGGGCGAGGTGATCGCACCCCTGGCGATGTCGCTGGACGGGTTCATCGCCGACCCAGACGACAGCTGCGAGGAGCTGTTCGGCTTCTACCAGGCCGGTGACGCGGCGGTAAAGCTCAGCGAGGTGTTCCCCGAGCTGCACGTCTCGCAGACCACAGCCGGCCTGCTGACCACGTCGGTGGCCGGGACCGGCGCGACGGTAGTCGGCCGCCCGCGAGAAGGACGTCAGCATCGCCGGCGCCACGGCCAGCCGCGGCTGCCTGGACGCGGGGCTGCTGGATGCGATCCACGTCAGCCTGGTACCGGTGATCCTCGGCTTCCGGTATCCGGTGGCTGGCCGGCACCCGCGGCCTGGTGCGACTGGCCAATCCCGAGGTGATCGGGGACCGCGGCGTCACCCGCCTGCGCTACGCGGCCCGCAGACAGCGGGCCGCCACCCCGTTGAGGGGTAGGGAAGGGAACGGTTGAGCTATGAGCAAGACAGTGCTGTACATGTCGATGTCTCTCGACGGGTTCATCGCCGGGCCCAACGAGGGACCCGGCAACGGGCTCGGTGACGGCGGGCACCGCCTGCACGAGTGGTTCGTGCCGCGTGCCGGCGCCGGCCACCAGGGAGCCGCCGGCCATCTGACGGGCGTGAACCGCGGGGTCATGGACGAACTCATGGCAACCGGGGCGGTGGTTGTCGGCCGGCGGACCTTCGAGCTCGCGGGCGGCTGGGGCGGCGACCACCATGACGGCGTGCCGATCTTCGTCCTGACCCGCCCTCAGCCCAACGCGAGGATGCAATGGCCCGCAGTGACGTACGTGAGCGAGGTAACGCGCGCGATGGAGCTGGCCAAGGACGCGGCCAGGGAGAAGGACGTACTCGTCCACGGGGCCGTCACGGCTCAACTGGCGCTTGCCGCCGGCGTTCTCGATGAGTTGCAGATCCACCTGATCCCGGTTCTGCTCGGGCAGGGCCATCTGCTGTTCGAGGACATGCCGCCCGATCGCATCGAACTGGAACTGCTCCGTGCCCAAGATGGCATCGGCGTGCTGCACCTGCGCTACCGCGTGCGGCCGGAGGGCTGACCGGTGGCGCTCATCCGGCTGTACATGACCATCTCCCTGGACGGCTACATCACCGGGCCGCAGGACAGTGTGGACGCGCCGCTGGGCATCGGCGGGTTCCGACTGTTCAACTGGCTCGACCGGCGCAACGACCCGGGGCCCAGCGGCCAGGTGTTCACCGAGCTGATGTCCACCCGCGCTGTCATCTCCGGCCGCCGGACCTACGAACACGCCGGCCGCTGGGGAGGCGACCACCACGACGGCGTACCCGTCTTCGTGCTGACTCACGCCGTCCCGGCCGACCCACCGCCGGGCAGCGTCCAATACGTCACCGACGTACGTGAGTGCGCCGCGCAGGCCCGCACAGCGGCCGGGAACGGCGACGTGATGGTGCACGGCGCCGGGGCGGCGCAGGCGCTGCTGCAGGCCGGGCAGCTCGACGAACTGGAACTGCACGTCGTACCGGTCCTGCTCGGGCAGGGGCGACGCCTGTTCGCCAACCTGCCCGCCGAGCACATCAAGCTCGACCTGGTCCGCTACCTGACCACCCTGCAGGGCGAGGATTTCACGCAACACGTCACCCATCTGCGCTACCGCGTCCACCGGCCATGACCGGCGATGTCGCTCCCGGAGGCTGTACAGGCAATCGTGCACCCGGTCACTCATGACGGCCGCTTTTACCGGATCGTGCCGTCGCGAATTGGCCCAAAGCCGATCGGATCGGGCGGAGTTGCCTTGCTGGCCGGGGCGATGGCGCCGTCCGCAATTGAGCGGGCGGCGCGGATGGGCGTCGGGCTGAATCCGATCATGATGACCTGGGGACTGCTCTACGACGCGATCTCCATAGGCGGTGAGACCATGACCTCTCCGGCGCGGCTCTCCGCGATCGCGCAGGACCTGATCGACCGCAACCGGTACCTGACACTGGCAACCGGCCGACCAGGCCGGCCAGCCGTGGGCGTCACCGGTCTGGTATGCCCGCACGGGCTACAAGGAGTTCTTCTGGGTCTCCTCCCCGGACACGCGGCACTCCCGCAACATCGCCGCCCGCAGGTGAGCATCGTGATCTTCGATTCGAGCCGGCCACCCGGCGACACCCAGGCCGTCTACCTCAGCGGCGCCGCAAAGGAGGTGACCGGTCCCCGGCTGCCGCGGCACCTGCAGGTCTACTCCCGCCGATCCCACGAACAGGGCTTGCCCGAACGGGCACCCGGCGACGTGCAAGCGCCGACCCGCCCGCGCCTCTACCGGGCTGTCGCTGCCGCATTGTTCGTCCTGAAACCAGGCGGCGTCGACGCCCGGATCCCGGTCACCATCGAATCACCCGCGGCTCACCAGCCTGCCTCCCCGAAGGCTCGACCCGGCCGACCATGCTGCACCGCGGGCGCCGGCACCCGCCCTCCCTGAACGCCCGCGATCTGGCCCGGACGCTGTTGCTTATCGCTCTGCCAAGCAGCATCTGTTACGGGTGGTGCGCATCCCCCGTTCGGGGGCTTGTACAAAGCAAGCTCAGGCAAGGCCGAGCAGCATGCATATCCAAGCAACATGCGCGGAGCCGTCGACGACGAGCGCTCAGAAACCAGGCGCGCCGATTCGGCGATCTGCGCGGCCTGGCGCACGATGACCAGCCAATCCGGTAACGCCCTGTGATGATCACGGTGCCTTTTCCGTGGTCACCAGCGGGCAGCTCCGGATGGCCGTGACCCTCACAGTCAGCGTTGGGGCATCGCACATATCCACACAGTTCACGAACCTTCCCTCAGGTTCTCACTGTTCACGGCTTGTTATCGGTTCCGCCTACGGGCAAGCGCTGGTCGACTAGTTGTGCCGTAAACGAAGCAGAACAGCCCGCGCGCCGCCCTCTCGCTGCCTGTCCAGCGAGCTTCAGGCTGCAGGATCACCCGTAGGTATCCGCGTGCGCGAGGCCGCCGTGTCATTCCGAGCGGCGCCTGCCCCAGTCCCGCACACACGGAGGAACCCGTACATGGGAAGCAACACCGGAAGGGTGAGCCCCGCAGTCCAGACCGAGAATCCGGCCGACACGCGGCCGTGCACGCGGCGGCTACGGCGAATGCCCTGCGATGGCGACAGGAATTCCCAGGAGAGGAGCGTCAGCTAAGCGTTGTCCTAGGCATATATGACTGCCAGGTTCTAGTGTCGCGAACCAGAGATCTGTTCGCACCTCCGGCTGGGCCTTTCGCGGGTGGTTGGTTCGCCTCGATCGTCCGGCATAGGATTTGCGGCCGTGGAGCCAACGACGCTGTGGGAAGACAAGGATGACGTCCGGTCCGGCGGCAGCGGAATGGTCCGCGCTGCCGCGTTCGAGGTCGGAAGTGGGATCAGGGGCGCGGTCACGCTCACGGTGAGGGTCCCAAATGGATTCTGGGCCGACATCGAGGGCGGCGGGGCAAGTGCGACGTTGCTCCTGGACTCCGATGAGGCGCGGGGATTCGCTGCCTGGCTGGATCGGGCTGCCGATGAGGCTGATCGCGCCGGGCCTCGCCTGTATGGCCCATGACGGTCGCGGTTGCGGAAGCCTGTTTCTGAATAGCTGAAGACGCGAAACCGTCTCTGGCCTGCACTGCAGCAACCGTCAGGGACGCCCGTGGACCAGCGCGGACAACTGCCCCGGTCTTCAAGACCGGTGGGCGGCGCTCTGCGTCGTCGGCGGGTTCGATTCCCGTCCCCCTCCGCTGACGTGCGTAGGTACTGCTCAGATGGGGCGGGAGCCCTCGATCTGGTGGTCGATGGTGCGCGCACGCCTAACACTGCTGGGTTGTGCTGCCGGGGTCGGCGAGGTGGTGGCGGTAGGCGTACTGGACGGCTTGGGCCCGGTCGCTGATGCCGGTCTTGGCGAAGATGTTGTTGATGTGGGTCTTCACCGTCGATGGGCTGACGACGAGAGCTTTGGCGATCTGTGTGTTGGTGCGGCCGGTCGCGATGAGGGCCAGGACCTCGCCTTCGCGGCCGGTCAGCTTGTCGGGGAGCGGCCGGGAGGGAAGGGCGTCGCCTGGGACGGATGCGGCGGTGGCGACGAGGCGGGCTTGGACGGCGGGGTCGAGGATGGCCTGGCCGGCGGCGGCGGCGTGGATGGCGCGGGCGATGTGGTCGCGGCCGGCGTCTTTGGTGAGGTAGCCGAGAGCGCCCGCTTGCAGGGCGCCCAGGATGGAGTCGTCGTCGGCGTAGGTGGTGAGCACGACGACGGCGGTGGCAGGGTGGGCCGCCAGGATGCGGCGAGTGGCTTCGGTTCCGCCCAGGCGGGGCATGCGCAGGTCCATCAGCACGACGTGGGGCCGGTGCCGGCTGACCAGGGCCAGGGCCTGCTCGCCGTCGGCGGCGGCCCCCACGACTTCGATGCCGGGCATGACGCCGAGCACGGTCACTAGGCCTTCGCGGACCACTCGCTGGTCGTCCGCGACCACGACTCGAATAGGGGTGCTTTGCCCGGTCACGTAGGTATCCGTAGTTCGACGGTCCAGCGGCCTTGCTGGTCTGGTCCTGCCCGCAGAGTTCCGCCGAGCAGTTCGGCGCGCTCGGTGAGCCCGTCCAGCCCGTAGCCGCCGCCGGTGGCCGCCAGGGGTCCTGCAGGCGCGCCGCCGGTGTCGTCTGGCGGCGGGTCGTTGGCGACCTGCAGCACGGTTTGGTACTGGCCGAAGGACAAGGTCATGGTTACCGGCGCGCCGGGGGCGTGTTTGCGGGCGTTAGCCAGGGCTTCCTGGGCGGTGCGGTAGACAGCGAGGCTCGCCTCGGGCGGGAGCTGGCGTGGGCTGCCGTGCACCTGGTTGCTGATCTGGATGCTGGCGTCGCTGGCAGCGAGGGCAGCCAGCGCCTCGGGCAGGGCGACCGGGTCGGTGCGCAGCGCCGTGATGGCGCGGCGGGTCTCGTCCAGGCCCTCGACCGCCAGGTGCCTGGCGCCCGCCACCAACTTGCGGCCCCCTTCGGGGTCGCCGCCGTCGCCGAGCAAGGCGTCGGCGGCGTCGAGCTGGATGACCAGGCCGCCGAGGGTGTGGGCCAGCACGTCATGAATCTCCCGGGCGATCCGGGTACGCTCCTCCAGCACCTCAGCCCGGATGTGTTCTCGTTCGGCCAGCCGGGTCTGGGTGGCCGCCAGCTCGGCCTGCTCGGCCCGCACGAGGTACTGGCGTCGCCACAAGCCGGCGAACAGGCCCCCGATCACCACCAGGCAGGAGCCGAGCAGCGAAAACCCCGCACCAGCGGCGCCCGCCAGAGAACCGGCGGCGAACGTCGCCAGGCCGCAGGCCGCGACCCCCGCCGCCTCGGGCATGGACAGCGAGCCGCCCGCCAGCAGACCGATTACCCCCGGGAGCGCCAGGGCGGCGCTGCTGGGACTGGCCAGAGCGACGAGGCCGCCTCCGACCATGCCCGCCGCCAGCACCAGCAGCACGATGCGGTGGTCGATCGCCCCGGAGTGGCTATGGACAAGCCAGGCCAGGCCGGCCGGGACGATGCCGATGAGCACGACCAAATGCGCGCCGGACAGCCCCGGTGCTGGCCGGCCGAGCGAGATGTCGGCCAGCACCAGTCCCAGGCAGCCGACTCGGAATACCCATGTCCACAGGGGCCCGTCGAACCACCGCGGCAGCCTGTCCATAGTTACCAGTTTCTTCCTTCAGGCCGCCCGCTATGTCCACGAGCCCACGCTGGGATATCGCGCCATTTAGCGGGTGACTGCGGCCATGGTGTCAGTGATCGTCGCCAGGAGGCCGTTGCCCGCGATCGCCACGCACGGGTCTTCCTATCGCGCGCATGCCGATCCTGACGAGCATGGCGACGATGCCTACGCCGGTGGCCACCGTGGCGGGCACACCCAGGTTCTGCAGCAGGTGCGCAATCATGACGAGCTCCTTTGCGATCCGGCTAGCCGACGGTGCTGTTCTGGCTGAGGGCGGCCGCCGGGTACCCGTGCGCGTCCGCAGCGCGGCGGGTGGCTGCCCGCCCGCGGACCTCCAGCAGCCCGCTGCGGGCCAGCGCCATGGCGATGGCCATGAACAGCAGCGCGTCGGTCAGCGCGGCGCCGCTCAGCTGGTGAGCTGCAAGGAACTGGCCGAGGGGGCGGGAGAACCAGTGCTGGGTGCCGTAGATGAACACCAGCCGGGCGGCGAAGACCACGATCCAGAACGCGGCGTAGCCGAACCCGGCCCAGCTGACCGCCCGGCCGCTGGGCCGGTTGGCGTTCTGCTTTCCCTTGGCGGGGTCGAAGCCCACCGTGACGAAGAGGTGGGCGGCCAGGCCCGCCAGCACCCCGACACCGATGCCAGCGGCTTCTAGGGTCAGGTTGTGCCCGGAGGTTGGCACGCTAGTCGTGAACAGCGCGATGGCCGCGACGGAGGCGATCAGCGGGCGCAGCACCCGAAACCAGCCGATCTTCCGCCGCCCCAGATCTGCTTCCAGTAGAACCGCCAAAACGATCAGGTTGAACAACAGGACCTTCGCTGGCATGACGCCTCCCTTGAGGTAAGAACTCCAGACCTCTTCCAGCCTCGGCATCCGGACCCCGCCCCGCCTCGGCCATCAGGTGGGTCTCCCGGGTGGAGCCGGGTGGAGGACCAGCCAGCGCCTCCACCCCCCTTTCCACCTCCGTGACGCGGGGTCCACCCAGGTGTCCACCACGTGCCCGATGACACCGCCGTGCGTGTTTCGCATGCTGGTCAGCGAACCAGTCCGGACGGCATGAAGCCGGCCGCATGCATTAGCGAGAAAGCAGGCCGTGCCGATGGGTAGCACAGCTCACCTGGGCGGCGACCGCCGTCAGCGGCCAGCGGGAAGGCGTACGCCGGGACGGCTTGCGGCCCGGTATGGCTGGCTTCGCATCGCACAGGTGGCCGCGATCGCCGTTATCGCCGCGGGTGCCGCAGCGGCCATCTACGCCGAGCGCACTACGGTAAGCGAGGGCACCTTCGCGCTGCGTCACATTCAAATCGGCTGGGTGCCGGCGGGGTTCGGAGCCGAGCTCATGTCCATGGTCGCCTTGGCCCAGCTCCAGCGCGGCCTTCTGCGGCGCGTCGGGGCCAGGCTTACGCTGCGCTCGGCGCTGGCCACGGCATACAGCTCCAACGCGATCGCGGTAACCGTGCCGATCGCCGGGTCGGGGATCGCGACCGCCTACGCCTATCGCGACTTCCGGCGCGCCGGAACCGCACCGGAGCTTGCCAGCATCGCCCTGACGGTCGCGGGGGTCTTCTCCAGCGTTGCTTTCGCCACCGTCGCCGCCGTCGGCGCGCTGGTCACCGGCAATCCCGCCGCCGCGGCGGCGGCGCTGGCAGCCGGCGTCCCGCTAGCCGCCGGGGTGACGGCGATCATGGTGGCGCTGCGTTGTCCCCGGGCCCGCGACTGGCTGACAGGCCATCTGATCGCCGCGCTGCGGCTGTGCAAACGTGTCACCGGGCGGCCACGGGGCGAGCCAGACTCGCTCGTTACTGGCGCGCTGGAGCGGGTGGGCGCATTGCGCCTGGGCTACCTGACGGCCGCACGCGCGTTCGGCTGGGCGTTGGTCAACTGGATCGCGGACGTGGCCTGCCTGATCTGCGCGATCAAGGCGGCCGACGAACCCGTTCCCTGGGCGGCGGTCCTGATCATCTGGTCCGCCGGCGTCGGCGCCGCCGGCTTCAGCCCGGTGCCGGCTGGGCTCGGCATTGCCGACATCGTGCTGATCGCCGCGTTCGCCGGCGCCGGGCTGCACAACGGAAAGGCGGTCGCGGCGGTCTTCCTGTACCGGATCATCTCCCTCAAGCCCCTGATCTCCACCGGATGGCTCGGCTACCACTTCCTCACTCGCCGTCGGCTACAGGTCGCCTGAGATGACCAGCCTGGCGGTGTTCATCCCCGCCTCGGGCTGGCTGGGCGACCGGATCGGCGGCCGCCGGGCGCTGCGGTCGGTCTGTTCACGATCGCTTCCGGACTTTGCGGCCTGTCCACCAGCCTGGGCGAACTGGTCGCATTCCGGGTCCTGCAGGAGGCCGGCGGCGCGGTGATGACCCCGGTCGGGCTGGCGATGCTGTTCCGGGTGTACCCGCCAGCCGAGCGGGTGCGGGTGTCGAGCATCCTCGCCGTGGTCGCCGCGCTGGCCCCGGCGCTGGGCCCGGTTCTCGGCGGCGTGTTCACAACGTATCTGTCCTGGCGGCTGGTGTTTTTCGTCAACGTACCGGTCGGTGTAGCGGCGTTCGTGTTCGGCGCAGTCGCGCTCGCTGGCCATGTCCCGCCCTACCCTGGCCGCCTCGACGTGACCGGCCTGGCGTGCTCCGGCCTGGGCCTGGGCTCGGTCATGTACGGAATCTCCGAGGTGCCGGCGCAGGGCTGGCTGGCCGCCCGGTGCTCGCCGCGATCTGCGCGGGCCTGGCGCTGCTAGTAGCGATAGTCGCCGCCGAGCTGCGGGCGGCCAACCCGCTCGTGGATCTGCGGCTGTTCCGCAACCGCCTGTTCGCCGCCGCAACCAGCCTGTACGCGCTCGGCTCGGTCGCCTACCTCGGCGCGCTGTTCCTGGCCGCCCTGTTCTTCCAGGATGCGCTCGGCCTGCCCGCTGTCCAGTCTGGGCTGGCTGTCTTCCCCTCCGCGCTCGGGTCATGGCCGGCAGCCAGGTGGTGACCCGGGGGCTGTACTGGCGGCTCGGCCCTCGCCGGCTCATCACCGCCGGGCTGCCGATTGTGGCAGCGGCGATGGTCCTGACGACCCAGACGGGCCCAGGCACCAGCATGTGGCTGATGCGCCTGATCATGTTCGCCCTACCGGACGGGCGTCATCGATCTTCAACGCCGGCAAGCAGCTCGGCGGCGCCGCCGGCGTCGCCCTGCTCTCCACCGTCCTCGCAGCCGCCGGACCCACCCACGAGCGGGCCGGCCACCTCACCGCAAACATCGGCGCTGACTGAGCCACCAGAGCAGCTGCGGCAGCTCACTCTCCCCCGTCGTCCGGGACATCTCCGACCACGGGGGTCCCGTTGAGATCTGTGTAGGGGTTCTCGTAGCCGGTCCCCGAGGCGCCTTCAGCATGTGGATCGCTGGGCAGGCCGTCCCCCGCGAGCCATTGCTTGAACTGAGCAAGGGCCGCTGCGCGTTGCTGCCAGCCCGGCGGGGCCGCCTCGGCTTCAGGTCCGACGGGAGGTGCGGGGCGGGTCTGCTGGTCCAGGAGCTGCACCTGCCGTTGGAGATCGACCGACTGGATGGTCACCGAACCTTTGACGTCCTCCGCGGCGATGTCACCGGCGATGTCCGCGGCCATCACCGCCGCTACCGCATCCGCCCTTTCCCCGGCCAGGGCGGCCAGCGCGGCTGGCTGCTTCGCCGGGCTGAGGCACGTGGCGGCCTCCACCGCCTTGTTGTAGGCGGCGACTTGTTCCTGGGCGGTGCGCAGGCTTCCGGCGTAACCCCGGACGGCGGATGCGATCTGGTTCAGGCTAGGCACGGTGCCGCCGACGTTCTGCGCCAGGCTGCCCGTGAACGCCGAGTATCCCTCCGCCGCGCTGCCCGTCCAGTTCGCGTTGCTCTTGATGCCCGCGGTCACCCGGACGGTGCTCGACGCGAGCACGTCGACCTGGCTCGCCGCCGATGCGAGCGAAGACGCGTAGCTTTCCAGGGCATCCGGATCCCCCGGCGGCACCGGCAGCAGCATGCCACTCACCGGCCACCTCCGATCCTGGAGGCAGACGTGGCGCATGCCCGCTCGGCCAGATCGTAGATGCTGGCGGCCGCCCCGAGGCTCTCGCCCACATGCTGATACAGGGCACCAAGACCGAGGAAGACCTTGGTGCTGCTTTCCGCCGCGGACGTCAGGGCCGACGCCAGACCCGCATGCCCGGATGCCGACCCGGCCATCCCGGTGACGGCCTGGACGACATCGGAAGCGGCTGATTCAACAGTGGGCACGAGGCCGGCTACCTGCGGGCCGCCCGCCGATAGTGCGCCCGTGTCAACCGTGAAACCCTGACTCAGGAGAGCCCCTTCGCAAAGAATCCGATCCGAGAGCTACTGCTGTTAGCGCAGCTGCCGCCTGACGAAATCCGGTATGCCAGATATGACCGCATTGATCCCTTCGGCTGCCTCGAGGAGAGCTGTAAAATCGGCGATGAATCCGCCAGACATTTATCCACCCCGTTCTGCCCGGACAAAAAACCGGTCCGCAGCGCAGTCAGCCCGGTAAAGCGGCAATAGCATCCGTTCTGAGAGATGACACGGATGCTAGCAGCGCCACTCCTAAGACACAGCACATTACCTGTCGCGCTCTGTCCCACCTTGTCCCAGACCTTGCTTGCGCCCTGCCACCTGTTCGGTGACCTGGCCGAACTGCCCAGTCATCGCGGCGTTTCGTACTCGTCGATGATCGCTACCTTGGCCGCGGAGCCCGACCGCTCGTCGAACTCATAATTCAGCCACTCCTGCGTGAGTTTCTCCGCCAGTTCGCCGCCGATCACCCGCGAGCCGAAGCAGAGCACCTGCGCGTTGTTGGACAGCACACTGCGCTCGACCGAGTAGGAGTCGTGCGCTACCGTCGCCCGGATTCCCGGTACCTTGTTAGCGCTGATGGCCACGCCGATCCCGGTACCGCAGCACAGAAGTGCCCGGCTGGCCTGGCCCGAGCGGACGGCCTCAGCAGCTTTGATGCCGATATGCGGGTAGGGGAGGTCATCGGCGGCCGAGTCGACCCCGAGATCGATGACCTCAGCGACGCGCTCGTCGGCCAGCAGGACTTGCTTAAGCCTTTCCTTTAGCGGGATATGGCGCGATGTCCCGCCGGACGGTGAGCCACTGGGTCTCGGTGAACGCTTCGATGTTGGCTTGCGAGCCGCCGAAACGTGACCCGTTACCTGAGGAGCCGACGCCGCCGAAGGGCACGTTGGCCTCGTCGCTGACCGTCTGCTCGTTGACATGAACGATGCCACTCGGAATGGCGTCGGCGATCTGCATGCCCTGGCCGACGTCGCCGAGAATGCCCAGGGACAGGCCGTACCCGGTGTCGCTGGCGATCTTGATCGCCTCGTCGGTGCTGGCAAAGGGCAGCACCGGCGCGACTGGGCCGAAGATCTCCTCCCGCCAGGCTGTCATTTCCGGGCTGACCTCAGCCAGCACGGTCGGCCGGTAGAACAGTCCCTCATGAATGCCGCCTGCGGCCAGGCGCGCCCCGCTGGCCACGCTTTCGCGCACGATGCCGTCGATCTTGCCCAGCTGGGCGTGGTCGATGATCGGGCCGAGCGCCACCGGCCCGCCAGCCGGGTCGCCGACTGGGAGATGGTCGGCTCGGGCCGCGAGCGCGTCGACGTAGGCGTCGTGCAGGCTCTCGTGGACCAACTGGCGGCCGGTGGCCATGCATATCTGGCCCTGGTGCATGAACGACCCGAACGCACCAGCGGATACGGCCTTGGCCAGGTCCGCTCCGGGGAGCACGATCAGCGCGCTGTTGCCGCCGAGCCCGAGGTGTGTGCGCTTGAGGTGCTGGGCCCCAAGCGCGCCAACGGCCCGGCCGGCCTCGGTCGACCCAGTGAACGACACGACCCGCACCTCGGTGGCGGTGATCGTGGCCTCGCCGATCTCCCGCCCGCCCGGCAGCAGCTGAAGCAGGCCGTCTGGCAGGCCAGCCGCCCGCAGGACCTGGATCAGCGCGATCCCGCCACTGACCGTGGTCCGCGGGTCGGGCTTGAGCAGGACCGCATTGCCCAGCGCGAGCGCAGGCGCGACTGAGCGGATCGACAGGATGAGCGGGAAGTTGAAGGGCGCGATGACCGTGACAACCCCGGCCGGGCGGCGGCGCGCCAGGCTCCAGCGCGGCTCGTTGCTGGGCAGCACATCACCCACCGGATGCGTGGGCAGCGCCGCCGCCTCGTAGCATTCCTGCGCGGCGATAGCTGTCTCCAGGGCCGCTTTCGCCGGGATCGAGCCTGCCTCACGGACGATCCAGTCCTGAATCTCGCCGGCGTGCTCGTCCCACAGGGCGCCGGCCCTGCGCAGGACCGCCGCGCGCTGCGAAGGCAGCGCGGCCCGCCAGCTCTCCTGCGCCGCCGCAGTCGGGCCAGTCGAACAGCGACATCTCCGGTGACATGCCACCTTGCCTACAGCGCACCGAAGGGCGGACTCGGCGCGCTCTCGCGAACGATCGCGGTGCGATATGGCCGCCATGGCGTGCGCTGCAACGCCATATATCCCGGCGTAATGCCCGCAATGAGGTCAGCCCGCGATACCCCACGCCGGTTCTGGCCGCACCGGGCTTCAGGCCGCGAGCGCTGCTGTGCGCCAGTCGCCACTGGCCCGCCGGGGCGTGTTATTGCTGGCCGGTGCTGGTGGATGTCAGGCGGAAGACCGGATGCCTGGCTGCCTCGGCGGCAAAGGCCGTATCCGGGTCGCCGGGGCGGGCGTCGAAGTAGGGCCGGGTGACAGGCACCGACCGGGCGTACTGGCGCAGCACCGGCCCGGCCGCGTCCGGCCCGGCTTCCGCAGCGTGCAGCCGTTCCCGGCGGCGGCCGCGGCGCAGCTCAACCACCGGGGCAGCCCGCACGTTCCAGACCCAGGCCACGCTGCCATACGGAGCGACCAGCCAGCGGCCGCTGCTGCCCTGGACCAAGGTGACCGGCGTGCTGCGGGGCTGGCCGGTGCGCCGTCCGGTGGTGGTCAGCAGGTAGGTCGACCGGGGGCCGACGCCGGCCTTAAGCAATGCGGTCATCACCACATTGACCGCTTTCCTGGCCGGACCCAGCCGGTATGCGCGCGCCACCAGCGAACCCTACCGGCCCGCGCGGCCAAGCCCATGATCCGGGCTGCTCCTTGCTTACTCCGGGCCAGGAGCTTCCTCTTCCGCCTCCGCTGAGCTGCATATATTCGATCGTCCGGCCGTTCAAATTAAATCACACTGGCGTAACTCAGTCACTTTAAGCAGAATGGGAAAACCGGCATCACGGCCATGCGTTGTCAACGATGGCAAGCCTGCGGCAACGGAGCAACAGGGCTCACACAATACACAGCTGGGGCGCGACGTTTCTGACTGAATGATCACGAATAAAGCCCGAAGATCTTCTTTTCCAATGTGTTGCCCGTTACCTCCGGGCATGCGACACTGAGCTAACATCCGCTTCGGGGCGCGGCAGAGCAACGGGGAGAACGGCTGGCGTAACTGCTTGGCCGTCCGATTCTCGCATAGTCCTAACGCCGCTGCGGCACACAATTAGGAGGTTGTGGCTGTGAAGAGAAACCGACCGGCATTAGCGGGAACAGTTGTGCTCGCTGCTGCTGCAGGGTTCATTCCGCTGTCGGTGGCGTCAGCGTCGGCTTCCACGTCGGCTAGGCCGAGCGAGCCGAAATCAGACAGTCTTTCCGAATGCCGAGGCACCAGCCTCCTCAACGACACTAAAGGGTCGGTGATTCGAATGCCGACCACCACGAACGGAAGCGACGACATAAGCTGCTCTCTCGGATTTGGCGACACCGGGGTACCGGTGTCCCGACTGCAGATAGGCCTGAATTCAAAGTGCAACCTCAAAGCAGGTCTCGCGGTCGACGGCATATACGGGTCACATACCGAAGCGGCTGTTCTTAAACTCCAGGAGCATTTCGGCATCGAAGCCAGCGGGGTCTATGGACCCCAAACCGGCTTCACGATGCAGTGGCCGGTCGCTGGCAGCGACAGCAGGTCCTGCGCCTCAGTCATCTGACACTGGTGGCCGTTGAGAGCGAGCGCGGTCAACCTTCCCCAGCGAAAAGCCGGGGCGGACCATCTTCCGCTGAGAACCAGCGCGCTGAACTGAAACTGGACGAGCCGGTGGTCGTCCTGACGTGCGCGCGTTCCGGGTCAACTCTGCTGCGCCTGATCCTTGACGCGCATCCGGACCTGGCCTGCCCGGCGGAAACGAACATCATCAAACACGGTTCCCGGCTCGCGGCGGCGTGCCGGGAACTGAATCACGCTGACCCGGAGCCTGGACACTCCCCTGCCGCGTCCGCGCGCATACAAACAGTGATAAATGACATCTTCGCTGACTACCTGCTTCGCCAGGGGAAGAAACGGTGGTGCGAGAAATCGCTGGGCACGGTCGAAGTCGCTGAGTTCTTTCTTGAAATGTATCCGAAGGCAAAATTCATTTGCCTGTACCGGCACTGCATGGATGTCATAGACTCCGGCCTGGAGGCAACACCGTGGGGGCTGAGCGGATATGGATTCGAGAACTTTGTGACAGGAGCTCCAGGCAACGATATCGCCGCCCTCGCAGCCTACTGGTGCACACATAGCGCCCGCATAGCCGATTTCGAGGAAGCCCACCCGGACCAGTGCCTGCGGGTCCACTACGAAGAACTGGCTAACGACCCCGTACCCACACTTGAAGGGATCTTCTCATTCCTCGGCGTGGCCAGCGTCCCAGGCATAACAGAGAACTATCTCACGGGTGGCTCAGGAACGAACGGGCCGGGCGATCACAAGGTCGTCGCCACCACGGCTATCAACACCGATTCGGTAGGCCGCGGGATACGGATACCCCTCAGCTATATACATCCCGGGCAACTCCACGAGGTGAACAGCACCCTCGCCCGCCTGGGCTACCGGGAAATCGACGATGAATGGCGAAAGGCCGTACGGCCGCCTTGCCTCCTGCCGGGCCACGGCGTTGCCGGGAACGAGCAAGCTCGCGCATCCGCGGCCACGGGCACGTATTCATATGAGATGCGGCTGCTCGATGAGATAGGAAAAATCCTGCGCGCCCGGATCGAGCCGCGGCTTGGCACGGTTACCGCTGCACCGTCAGTGGGCATTGGCGTGCTAGGGCCACACCAGGTCATCGGCATCGCCGCATACGGCGAGGACGACATCCGGTGCTGGCGTATTCACATGGACCAGGCACTCATCACGGAAACCAGCCACGACGATGCAGCGGACACCGACTGGCTGCTGACCGGTGATATTGGCACCTGGAGCGCGGTCTTGTGTGGCTATGAGAACTTCTCGGCGAGCATCCGGTCACGGGCGATCCGCTATGTAAACCTCTCGGGCAAAGAGCCAGCAAACGATCGCCACCTGCATGCCCGGCTCGACCTCATCCGGGCTCTGCTGACCCCGCCAGGCGAACGTTCTGTCCCAGCCGGGTACGGATAGGGCGGATGGCTCCGGGCGCGGGCGGCAGCGTATGGTCCGAATGTGGACGACCCGCGGCGTCAGGTGCCGAGGACCGACGTGGTGCTGGCCGACCCGCGGCTGGTCGCGGCGCGGGAAACGCTGGGCGCGGCGCTGGTCAAGCGGGCAGTGGCCCGCGCTCAGGACCTGGCCAGGTCTGGGGCTATCAGCCCGGCGAGCGTCGCCGACACCGCCGCGGCCTCGCTGCCGGCGGTCGCGGCCAGCTTCACGCCGGTCATCAACGCCACTGGCGTCATCGTGCACACGAACCTGGGCCGGGCCCCGCTGTCCGCCGCCGCCCAGGACGCGGTGCGGGCGGCGGGCGGCTACACCGACGTGGAGTTCGACCTGGCCTCAGGCCGGCGGGCGCGCCGCGGCGCCGGGGCGATGGCCGCCCTCTCCCGCGCCGTCCCCGCGGCCGGGGCGGTGCACGTGGTCAACAACAACGCGGCCGCTCTGGTGCTGGCGGCCACGGCACTGGCCGCCGGGCGCGAGATCATCGTCAGCCGGGGCGAGCTGATCGAGATCGGCGACGGGTTCCGGCTCCCCGATCTGGTGGAGTCCACCGGCGCCCGGATCCGCGAGGTCGGCACCACCAACCGCACCAGGCTGGCTGACTACGAACAGGCGGTCAGCGGCACCACCGCGTTCATCCTCAAGGTGCATCCGTCGAACTACGTGATCGAGGGGTTCACCGCCTCGGCCAGCGTCAGCGAACTCGCCACCCTGGGCGTGCCGGTCGTCGGCGACATCGGGTCCGGCCTGCTGCGGCCGAACCCGGTCCTGCCCGACGAACCCGACGCGGACTCCTGGCTGCGGGCCGGCGCCGAGCTGGTCACCGCCAGCGGAGACAAGCTGCTCGGCGGCCCCCAGGCGGGCCTGCTGCTCGGCCGGGCCGAGACGGTCACCCGCCTCGCCCGGCATCCGCTCGCCCGGGCACTGCGGGTAGACAAGCTGACGCTTGCTGCCCTCGAGGCGACTCTGAACGGTCCCCCGCCGCCGGTCACCCAGGCGCTGACAATGGCCGGGCATTCAGTTACGGACCGTGCTCACGCGGTGGCGAAGCGCCTGACCAGCGCGGGGGTGGACTGCCACGTGGTGCCGACGGACGCCGCTGTCGGCGGCGGTGGCGGCCCCGGCGTAGCCCTGCCCAGCGCCGCACTGTCCTTCCCCGAGCACCTGGCCGCCGCTCTCCGGTCGTCAGACGCGGTACGGCGCGGAGATGTCCCGGCCGTCGTCGGCCGGGTCGAGGGCGGCCGGCTGCTGCTTGACCTGCGTGCCGTCGTACCCGCCGATGACGAGCGGCTCGCCGCTGCCGTGCTCGCCGCGGCCGGCCTGGAACCGGAATAGCCGTGTACGTCGTCGCGACCGCAGGCCACGTCGACCACGGCAAGTCGATGCTGGTGCGCGCGCTCACCGGGATGGAGCCGGACCGCTGGGAAGAAGAGCAGCGCCGTGGCATGACCATCGATCTCGGGTTCGCCTGGATGACGCTGCCGTCCGGTGAGCAGGTCGCGTTCGTCGACGTGCCCGGGCACGAGCGGTTCGTCACCAACATGCTCGCTGGAGCGGGCCCGGCCCCGGCGGTGATGTTCGTGGTGGCCGCCGACGAAGGGTGGAAGCCGCAGTCGGCCGAGCATCTCGCTGCGATCGACGCGCTCGGCGTGCGGGACGGCATCCTGGTGATCACGCGCAGCGACCTGGCCGACCCGGCTCCGGCGCTGGGCGAGGCCATGAGCAAGATCGCGGGCACCAGCCTCGGCCGCGGTGGCGGGCTGGAGACGGTCGCGGTCAGCGCGCTCACCGGCCAGGGCATCCCCGAACTGACCGCAGCCCTGGGCAACCTGGTGACCCGGCTCGGCCAGCCCGACCCGGCCGGTGGCGTCCGCCTCTGGCTGGACCGGGTCTTCGCGATCAAGGGCAGCGGAACCGTCGTCACCGGCACCCTGCAGGCGGGGACGGTCGCCACGGGGGACGAGCTGCTGCTGACGCCTTCGCTGCGCAGGCTGCGGATCCGCAGCGTCCAGTCGCTCGGAACATCGGCGGCCACGGTCAGCGGGGTCGCCCGGGTGGCGCTGAACCTGCGCGGTGTCAGCACCAGGGAGCTGAGCCGGGGCATGGCGCTCGTGCACGCTGACCGCTGGACCATGACCAGCGTCATCGACGTCCGGCTGCACCTGCCTGACACCACGGCGATGCCGTCCCGCCTCACCCTGCACATCGGGGCGGCCCGGACGGTGGCCCGGGTGCGGACGCTCGGCAGCGGTTTCGCCAGGCTGAGCCTCGACCACCCGCTGCCACTGCACGTCGGCGACCGGGTGCTGCTCCGCGACCCCGGCGCGGCAGCGGACCGCACCGCAGGCCGGCCAATCGTCGGTGCCACCGTGCTGGACGTGCTGCCGCCGCCGCTGCGCGGCAACGGGGCGGCGGCGGCGGCCCGGCGGGAGCTGTCGTCGTGGCCCGACCGGCCGTCAGCTGCCGACCTGCTCCGCAGGCACCGGCTGCTGCGGGCCCCGGTGGCGGCGGCGATGGGCCTGCGTGACCTGCCGGATCCAGTCAGCGGGGAGTGGCTGGCCGACCCGGCATACTGGCGGCGGCTGCAGCAGCGGCTGGCTGCGGCAGTGACCGCGCACGCGGAACGCGATCCGCTGGCTCCCGGCCTGGCCGTGGACGCTGCCCGGGCAGAACTCGGCCTGCCCGACCGCAGCCTGGTTCTGGCCCTGGCCGCGACGTCTATCGACACCACCGGCGGCTACCTGCGGCCCGCGAACACAGCCGAACCCGCGCCGCCCGCGGCCGCTGGCCCGAGCGCTGTGTCAGCCCGGCCCACGCCCCCCGCTCTCCCGCCCGCTGTAGCCGCGGCCGTTCAGGCAGTCCTCGACGGGCTGGCGAAGGCACCGTTCATCGCGCCTGAATCAGGCCGACTGCAGGAACTTGGACTTGACACCCGGGCTGCCGCAGCCGCCGAGCGAGCTGGCCTGCTATGCCGACTCTCTGGCAACGTCGTTCTGGGCGCCGACGCGCCGGGCCAGGCGGCCCAGATCCTGGCCCGGTTGCAGCAGCCGTTCACCGCAGCCGAGGCACGGGTGGCGCTGCAGACAACCAGGCGCGTCGTGATCCCGTTGCTTGAACTGCTCGACCGGGAAGGAATAACCCGGCGCCTGCCGGACGACCGCAGGATGATACGCGACAAGAGCGCCGCAGGCGCGCAAGCGGATGGAGGACGATGAGCACCCTCGACGACTGGACCGCCGCGCTGTGCGCCGAGCTCGGCATCGACCCGGCGGAAGGCACCCAGAAAGCCGTGCTCGACCTGGCCCGGGTCGCAGCCCACACCGTGGACCGGCCGGCCGCGCCGTTGAGCGCGTACTTCCTGGGCGTCGCGGTTGGCCGCGGTGAGCCGCTGCCGGAGACAGCCGCCAAGGTAGTCCAGCTTTGCCGGAGCTGGCCGACCCCGCCCGACGTCGTCAGGAAACCGCGCCCGAAGTAACGGCCTGCCCCACATGCTCGTCATACGGAACGCCTGCCAGCGGCTGAACCTCGATGAGATCGCCACCCGCGAATGTGCCCTGGCCGATCGGGATCGGCCACCACGCATCGGCGCGCACGAGCCGGCTTATGGCCCCGGCGCCGCGCCCGCCCGGTGTCGCCAGCACAAGACCGCCGTCCCTGCCCGCCGCGGCTGTGCTAAGCGACACAGGAACCCAGTCTTCAACATCCGGCGAGGAGGTCCAGTCGCATGCCAGCCGGACCTGCTGCCGGGCATGCTGTGAAGCGTGCAGGCCCTGAAGGGCCGTCAGCAGCGGGACGGCGAACAACTCAAAGATCACCGCAGCGGCGAGCGGGTACCCCGGGACCCCGATCACAGGCACAGCTGAACCGGCCAGCGCATGCCCGAGCAACACTGGATGGCCGGGCCGGACAGCGACGCCACCGACGGCCAGCTCGCCTGCCTTCCTGATGACAGCGGCAGTGTGATCACGGCGGCCAGCACTGGAGCCCGCGATGATCAGTACCAGGTCCGCTGTGGCCGCGGCCCGCCCAACCTCGGCCGCGATCGCGCCGGGCTCATCAGGCTGCACGGCGCTGACCACCGGCTGCGCGCCAACCTGGACAGCTCGCGAGGCCAGCATCAGCGAGTTGCTGTCGACCACACCGTCCGCTGGCAGCGTGGATCCGACCGGCCTGATCTCATCGCCAGTCGGGATGATCGCTACCACCGGGCGCCGCGCTACCTCGATCCCCGTGTGCCCTCCGGTCGCCGCGGCAGCCAGATCGGCCGGGCGCAGCCGGTGGCCCGGCGGGATCAGCAGCTGCCCGGCCTCGAAGTCCTCCCCCGCGGTGCGGACGTTCAGCCCAGCAGAAACCGGGCCCGCGATCTCGGCGCTGCCGTCGGGGTTGCTGCTGACCCGCTCGCGCTGCACCACCGCGTCCGCACCCTCCGGTATCGGCGCGCCAGTATCCACCCAGCTCAACGAGGACGCCGCCAGTCTGATCCGGCCGGCTTCGTCGCCAGCCGAGGCTCTGATCGCGATACCGTCCATGGCCGCGCAGGTGAAACGGGGCGAAGGCCAGCGGGCGCGGACCAGCGTGGCCGCTACCCTGTCCAATGCGTCAGTGACTGGCACCCGTTCCGCGACCGGGGACCCGCGCCATCCCGCGCTGGAACAGGCAGCCATCCACTGCACATAGGCGGCCTGAGGACTGGGCCTGCGGGCAGGCACGCCGTTCACGACGCGCGCACCAGCGGGCCAGTCACAACCTCACATTAACTCCGGCAGCCAGAGCAGGAGCCTGCCGGATAAGGCTGGCATGTGCCGGGTTGCTCGCCTTCCGGCAAAGAGACTGGTCGGCTAGCCTGGCCAGCATGAGCCGTTCTTCAGCCCATTTGCCGGTTATGCGGGGCGGCGTCTGGCGGACTGCCGCCGTCATCGCCGGCTTCGCGGTCGGCGTCGTGGCCACTTCCTGTTCCGCCAGTAGCCCGGCCGCAAGCTCATCCCGTTCCTCGTCCGCATCGAGAGTGACCCCACAGCGGGCCATCACCCTGGCCGCCGATGAGACGGAACAGGTAAAAACCCTGTCTGGCACGATGTCGATACAGGTCGGCCCGTCCGTCTCGTTCAGCGGCCCCATGCGGATGCAGGTGAAGCCG
>Ga0335074_10000394_pt1 | contig 64371 bp, 56 predicted proteins | sample Lox_Sample_23_FD_206715 | JGI IMG/M metagenome (GOLD analysis project Ga0335074, IMG submission 206715) | Soil microbial communities from Loxahatchee National Wildlife Refuge, Florida, United States - Lox_Sample_2.3 | ecosystem: Environmental > Terrestrial > Soil > Wetlands | place: USA...
CGGCGGGTCCGGCGACCGAGCCTGGAACGAGTCGATCCATGGCGGGCACTTCTTCCTCCAGGAGCTGTGGAGCGATGCCGACAACGCCTGCGAGCCGCGGGCCAAGCCCGACAGCATGTCGCTCTCGGTGACGCGCAACCCGGTGCAACCCGGCTCGGTCTCGTTCGTTGCGCGCGGATCCGATCCCGAGGGCCAGATGGTCAGCTTCGAGTGGTTCTTCGGCGATGGCCGGATAGCGTTCGGACGCCGTGTGGACCACAGCTTCAAGTCGGCTGGGACCTACCGGGTGCTGGTCAGGGCCACCGACAGCTGGGGCAACTGGGCGTTCGCCCACCGCACGGTGAGGGTCAGGACACGCTGAGCTGAAGCGCGGCCGGCCGCGCGCCGGCGGTCACGAACCGCGGGTGGGCGACCTCGAGGTAATGATTGAACGCCCAGTCCAGGAAGCGCCGGCTCTGCATCGCCCGCAGCGAACCCGCGAGCAGCCGGGGCGCCACCCGCGGCACCAGGCGCTGAGCCCGGAGCATCCACCGGTAAGGGGTGGCGTGCGCGTCGCTGAAGTGCGCGTAGCTCTGGAGCGCGTCGTCGGCGGAACGCTGCCCTTCGAGGACCGAGCGCAGCTCGCGACCGACGGCGAGCCCGAAGTACAGCGCGGTTCGGATCCCCTCGGCGGTCAGCGGCAGGCAATGCCCGGCCGAGTCCCCGGCGAAGAACACGCCGTCGTCGGTGGCGGGGCGCAGCGCGTGGGGGATCCAGTTGCCCTGGTAACGGATCCTTTCTGAGCCGACGTCGGTCGCGAGGCGCTCGGTCGGCTCCCGCACGTGGAAGCGCGGGTCGAACGACCCGACTCCGATACGCAGCTCCTGACCGGCGGGGAAGCTCCATCCGTAACCGGCCGGCACGTAGGAGCGATCGATCCAGATCTCCATGTCTTTGCCACCACCATGTGGATGGACCTCGAGGCCGCGGGACAGCAGGGCATCCGGGGGCTGGATGTTCTCCCCGGTTCCAAGGACGCGTCGCCAGCCGAGCGCATCGACGATGTGGGTGGCTCTGATGTCACCCCGGTCGGTGTGGACTGTCTTTCCGGTTCGGCCATCCACCTTTGCGGTTTCGAACCCGAACTGGGCCGGCGGGACCTGGTCCCAGAGCAGACCGCACAGCGTCCGGTAGTCGAAGGTCGAGAAGGTCCAGGGGAGCCGGTAGTTGACCGTCGTGTACGGGGTGTGGATCACCAGCTCCCCGAACGTCTGCTGCAAGGACCCCTGCAGGTGCAGCTGCTCGAGCCACGCGGTGGGGATGCCGCAGGCCGAGGTCTGCCGTTCGCCGATCTCGTAGCGATCGATCACCAGCACGTCGGCGCCGCTACCCGCCAGCTCCCGGGCGACGGCCAGCCCCGCGAAGCTCGCCCCGCAGATCAGCACGTCGCAATCGCGCTCCAGCGGGGTCCGTTCCAAGCCGCGTTTGGTTGCTCTGATGGGCATGGCGGGCTGATGATAGGCGTGGGTTAGGGAGCCGGACCGGAGCGCTTTGCCCGCTATCTACGGCTATGCTCCGTTAGACGTATGTCTACCACCACCACGCTGACTCCCCCTACTGATCTTCCGAACGCCAAGGTTGTCGAGGGCTCGGACGGACTCCTCCTCGAGATCGACGGCCAGATCGTCCCCAATTACGACGCCACGGTTCACCCCTTCCAGGAGGGCGACGTCGTCACCGGCCGCGTCGTCCGCATCGACAACGACGAGGTCCTTGTCGACATCGGCTACAAGTCCGAAGGGGTCATCCCGTCCAACGAGCTGTCGATCCGCAAGTCGGTCGACCCCTCAGACGAGGTGTCGCTCGGCGAGGAGGTGGATGCCCTCGTCCTGACCAAGGAGGATCAGGACGGCCGGCTGATCCTCTCCAAGAAGCGGGCCCGGTTCGAGAAGGCGTGGCGCCGCATCGAGGCCGCCGCCGACTCCGGCGAGCCGGTCGAGGGCGCCGTGATCGAGGTGGTCAAGGGCGGTCTGATCATCGACCTCGGGGTGCGCGGCTTCCTGCCCGCCTCGCTCGTCGACATCCGCCGCGTCCCGAACCTCGACGAATACATGGGCCAGGCGATCGAGTGCAAGGTGATCGAGCTGAACCGCTCGCGCAACAACGTGGTTCTGTCTCGCCGAGCAGTCTTGGAGGAGCAGCGCAAGGAGGACCGCGAGCGCATCCTGGACCGGCTGCAGCCCGGCCAGGTCGTGGAGGGCACGATCTCGAACATCGTCGATTTCGGTGCGTTCGTCGACCTCGATGGGATCGATGGCCTGATCCACATCTCCGAACTTTCCTGGTCGCACGTCAACCATCCCTCCGAGATCCTGTCGATCGGCGACAAGGTCACGGTCAAGGTGCTCGACATCGACCGCCAGCGCCAGCGGATCTCGCTGGGCCTCAAGCAGACCCAGGAGGATCCGTGGCAGCGGGTGGTCGACACCTACAACGTGGGCGACGAGCTCGAGGGGACTGTGACCAAGGTGGTCACGTTCGGCGCCTTCGTCGAGATCCTGGACGGGGTCGAGGGCCTGGTTCACATCTCCGAGCTCGCCCAGCACCACGTCGAGAACCCGCGCGAGATCATCCAGCCCGGGGACCCGGTGCGCGTGAAGATCCTCGAGATCGACTCCGAGCGGCGGCGGTTGTCGCTGTCGATCAAGCGGGTCGAGGGCCAGGTGCTTCCGGTCCGGCCGATCACCACCCCGATCGACGGCGAGGCGGGCGATCTCGACAACGTGCCCGAGCTGGGGCTGTCCGAGGACGTGTTCGCGGGCGCGGAGGAGCCGTTGCCGGAGGCCGAGGCCGAGGCCGACGGCGGCGAGCCGGCAGCCGAGGACTACGACCTCGAGCCGTCCCAAGAATCCGAACCCGAAGCCTGAATTGCCACCTTCCGGCGGGCGGATCCCGTTCGTCGGGCTGACCGGGGGAATCGGCGCAGGTAAATCGACCGCTCTGCAGGCTCTCGAGCAGGCCGGTGCGGCCGTTCTCTCGACCGATCGGGTCGTGCACGAGCTCTATGAGGATGATGATGTTTTGTCCGCGGTCCGCGGCCGATTCGGGGACGCCATCGAGCGGGAAGGGGTCGTGGACCGGGGCGCCATTGCCCGGCTGGCCTTCGCCGCCCCGGACGGCCGAGCCTGGCTCGAGGAGCTGCTGTGGCCCCGCGTCGGCTCGCGGATGGCTTCGTGGCGGGAGTCGGTTGAGCGTTCCGTCCCGCCGCCCCGGGCGATCGTGGTCGAGGTGCCGCTGCTATTCGAATCGGGCATGGAGGCGGGGTTTGACGCCACGATCGCGGTGGTTGCGGACGAAGAGCTTCGAGTCTCGCGAGCCGGCGCACGGGGGCATGAGGCGCTGGCCGAGCGCTCCGCGCGGCAGCTGAGCCAGCAGGAAAAAGCGCAACGTGCGACGTACGTTGTGGTTAACAACGGCACGGTGGAGGAGCTGGGGTCGAAGTTGACAGCGCTGCTTGAGAAGCTAGGACCGTGAGTCCGTCTACGGTGGGAGTTGCCGGGCGTGCTCGCGCCCGAGGCGACGCGGCGCGTCGTGCCGCGGCGCGCCGGCGGGCGGCGGCTCGACGGCGTCGGCGGCGGTTGATTTTCCTCGGGATCGGCGTGAGCGCGATCGCGATCGGAGTCACGTTCTCGATGCCGCTTCTGCGCAAGGCGGTCAACGAGCTGACGCTTCCGCTCGCCTACACGAACGTGATTCGCGAGCAGGCAGCGGACAAGCACCTCGATCCGGCGCTGATCGCGGGCGTCATCTACGCCGAGACGAAGTTCGACCCGCGCAACTCGGCCGCCGGCGCGATCGGCCTGATGCAGGTCATGCCGCAGACGGCCGCTTTCCTGGCCCACCGTTCGGGCGCGACCACGTTCACGACGGCCGATCTGGACGAGCCGGCCGTCAACATCGCGTACGGCAGCTACTACCTGCGCTACCTGCTGGACGAGTACCACGGGAACGTGCCGGTGGCGCTGGCCGCGTACAACGGCGGCGAGTCCAACGTCGATCAGTGGCTCGCCGAGGCCCGGGCCGACGGGCACCCGTTCGAGGTCGACGACATCCCGTTTCCGGAGACGCGGGCGTACGTGACGAAGGTGCTGTCGGCCGAGCAGGACTACCGCAGCAAGTACTCGAGCCAGCTGTACCCGTAGTTCCTGCCTACGGAAATCCGTTCCCGGAAAGCGATCCCGGAGAGCGATCCCGGAGAGCGATCCCGGAGAACGCTCCCGGAAAGACGGAGGGCGCCGCCGAAGCGACGCCCTCGTCCACGCGTGGTCTTGCGTCTTTACGCGTTACGGCTTGACCCGGAACACACGTCCGGTGCCCGGGGCCGTGGTCAACTCGCCGACGTAGACCCAACCGTCGCTGGCGCCCAGCCCGATGAACGCCTCGCCCTTGAAACCGGTCAGCAGGGTTTTCAGGGCGCCGCCGCCGAGCGGCATCGACTGGACCTTGGCCGTGTGGACGAATCCGAACTCCGACAGGTACAGCCTGTTGCCGACGATCCCGAGCCCGCCGGGATCGGTATGCGGTGCCAGGAACTTGAACGGCGTCGCGAACTTCGTGCAGCTGGCCGCGACGACCCAGTTGCAGCCCGGGAAGCCATAGTTCTGGCCGTTGCGCAGGCGCAGGACGAAGTCCGGCACCGTCTTCTGGATGCTCTTGGGCGTGTCCTGCCCCAGGTCGGTGAGGAACGGGGACGACGAGCCCTTCGGGAAGGCCAGCTGCCACGGCTGGCGGATCCCGGTGGCGAACACCTTCATGTCCTTACCGGCCGAGTTGAACGACAGGACGTCGTACAGGAGGCCCTTCTTCGGGCCGTGGTCGTTCGAAAGGCCCACGTCGACCCCGCTGTAGAGCCGACCGTCGGCGCCGAACGCGATGCCGTTGAGCAAGATCCCCGGCGGCGCGGTGTAGATCGTCTTCTGCGTCGTGAACGTTGTGCCGTTCCAGCCGGACCAGGCGTAGAGCTGCCCGGCCGGACCCTTCGGACCGATCGCCGCTCCGCTCACGTACAGCGTGCCCTTGTGGAAGGCGACGCCGAACGAAATAAGCGGCGATCCCGGAATGAGCACAGCTTTCCCGTTCGTGATGACGTACACGCCCCCACCCTTGGGGGTACCGGTGCTCGACGGCTCCGTGCCGTCGCTGACGAACACCTGCCCGTCGCCAAAGGCGAACGCGGTCGGCGTTGTGACGCCCGTGGCTACGAGCTGGAGCTTCGCTCCCTTGGCCGGCTTCGGCAGCGGGGTCGTAGTCGTGGTCGCTGCTGAAGCTGTGGCCGCAATCGCGCCGCCAACGACGGCGCACGCGATCAGCGGCCTGAAAATCCGGTGAAGCAAGGAACCCTCCTTGTGGGTTTGGTCATCTCTCCTCTCCCGATCGGGCGCGCGTGGCCCCTCCGGAGCCGCGCCCGCTCCGTCGATGCACCCTAACCCTAATTCGTGCCAAAAGTTGCGATTTTGTGAACAACCTCACGGTGTCCGTGCCGCTGCCCGGCCCGGTCCCTTTCCATCCGGCGCCACCGCTACGCTGAAAGGTCCCCTCTAAAGGTCGAGAAAGATGCCTAAGTTCGAGCTAGACGCCGCCTACAGCCCGACCGCCGACCAGCCGGCGGCAGTCGCGAATTTGGCCGAGGGCATCCTGGCCGGCGAGCGCAGCATGACGCTGCTCGGCGCAACCGGCACCGGCAAGACGATGACGATGGCCGCCACGATGGAGGCGGTGCAGAAGCCGGCGCTGGTGATCGCCCACAACAAGACGCTGGCGGCGCAGCTCTGCAACGAGTTCCGCACGTACTTCCCGCGCAACGCGGTCGAGTACTTCGTCTCCTACTACGACTACTACCAGCCCGAGGCGTACGTTCCGAGCAAGGACCTCTACATCGAGAAGGACTCGGCGATCAACCAGGAGATCGACCGTCTGCGTCACTCGGCCACGGCGGCGCTGTTCGCCCGTCGCGATGTGGTGATCGTGGCGAGTGTCTCGTGCATCTACGCCCTGGGGTCGCCGGAGACCTACGACGAGAACCTCCAGACCCTGCGCAAGGGGGAGATGATCGATCGCGACGGGCTGCTGCGCAAGCTGGTCTCGATCCAGTACTCGCGCAACGACACCGCGCTTGCGCGCGGGAACTTCCGCGTGCGTGGCGAGACGCTCGAGATCTTCCCCGCGTATGCCGAGACCGCCTACCGGATCGTGCTGTTCGGCGACGAGGTCGAGCACCTGCAGGAGTTCGATCCGGTCACCGGCGAGGTGCTCCAGGACGACATCGAGCACGTGGGCATCTGGCCGGCGTCGCACTACAACGTGCGCGAGGGCATGATCGAGGACTCCGTGGCCGAGATCGGCCGGGAGCTGAACGAGCGGTGTGCCGAGCTCGAGGCGCAGGGGAAGCTGCTCGAGTCCCACCGCCTCAGGCAGCGCACCCAGTACGACATGGAAATGCTCCGCGAGCTGGGGTTCTGCAGCGGGATCGAGAACTACTCGCGGATCCTGGACGGTCGCGCCGCCGGCTCGCGACCGTACTGCCTGCTCGACTACTTCCCCGACGACTTCGTCTGCTTCATCGACGAGTCGCATCAGACCGTGCCGCAGATCGGCGGCATGTTCGAGGGCGACCGCTCGCGCAAGCAGACGCTGGTCGACTACGGCTTCCGGCTGCCCAGCGCCCTGGACAACCGTCCCCAGACCTTCCAGGAGTTCCTGTCGATCACGCCGCAGATGGTGTTCGTGTCGGCCACACCGGGCGAATACGAGCGCAAGACCTCGCCGCGGATCGTCGAGCAGATCGTCCGCCCGACCGGCATCGTCGACCCCGACGTCGAGGTCCGCGAGACGCGCAACCAGATCGATGACCTCATGAACGAGATCCGGACGAGGGTCGACCGCAACGAGCGCACGCTGGTCACCACCCTCACCAAGAAGATGTCCGAGGACCTCACCGACTACCTGCTGGAGATGGGCTTCCGGGTGCGCTACCTGCACTCGGAGATCGACACGCTCGAGCGGATCCAGATCATCCGCGAGCTCCGGCTCGGGGAGTTCGACATCCTGGTCGGGGTCAACCTCCTGCGCGAGGGTCTCGATCTGCCCGAGGTCTCGCTGGTCGCCATCCTCGACGCCGACAAGGAAGGCTTCCTGCGCGGCGAGACCTCTCTGATCCAGACCATCGGCCGCGCGGCCCGCAACGTCGAGGGCAAGGTCGTGATGTACGCCGACAAGGAGACCGCCGCGATGCGCGCCGCCATCGACGAGACCGACCGCCGTCGCGCCATCCAGGTCGCCTACAACGAGGAGCACGGCATCACGCCCGAGACGATCGTCAAGGGGATCTCCGACATCGCCGAGTTCCTCCAATCGGAGTCCAAGGTGCCCCGCTCGCGCCGCCGGCGCCAGCGCGCCACCGACATGCCGCCGGCGGAGATCGAGAAGACGATCGTCGCGCTCGAGGAGGAGATGCTGGCCGCCGCCGAGGAGCTGCGCTTCGAGTACGCCGCCAAGCTCCGCGACGAGATCCGCGATTTGAAACGGCAGCTCGACCAGGCGATAGCCGAGGGCTACGCGCCGACGCGCTAGAGACTCCCAGCCGTTCCTCAGGGCCGCGCCGGCCCCCCGCGATCATGCATAACCTGCCATTTGGCCGCCCCGGCGCGGACTGTGGCACATGGTGCATGCCCCACGTGCAGGGGATGCCACGGCTGGCGCAAAGCGCCCTGTGTGGCAGGTTTTGCATGGCCTGGCAGCCGGCGGGAATCTCCGGGCGGACCTGGCGTTTCCAGCCTCCGCGTCCGATACCCTGCGGACGGCCCCCATCCCGAGACGGAGGTAGTTCCGTGGCGCTGGACCGACAGAGCATCGAGAAGAAAGACTTCCCCATCGGGCGGCGGGGCTACGACCCGGACGCGGTCGACGCCCATCTGCACTCCCTGGCCGAGGAGATCGAAGAGCTCAAGCGCACAGCCCGTCGGCGCAACGAGTCCCTCGCTGCCGCGGCCAGCGAACAGGTGCGATCGATCGTCGAGGCTGCCGAGACCACGGCCGCCGACATCCAGCGCCAGGCAGAGGACGAAGCCCGCGACATTCGTGTCGAGGCCTCCAACGAGGCCGCGACCACCCGCGAGCACGCCACCAGCGAGGCGCGTGAGTACGTCGGCCAGGTGTCGGAGTCGACCGGGGGGATGCTCGAGCGGATCAACGCGATGGAGAACGAGCTGAACGCGCTGATCGAGTCGCTTCGTACCGGGTCAAACCGGCTCAACGCCGATCTCCAGCTGCTCGAGGGCAACCTGGCCTCGGTCAAGGACGCCGTGGTGCCCCGGCCGCGCTTCGAGCCCGAGACTGGGTCTCGGGCGGGCTCCGGATCTGGCGCCGAGCAGCCGGCGGCTGAGGCGACGCCCTCGGCGGTCGAGGCCGCCGCCCCGGCGGTCCCGAGTGCCGAGCCGTTCGAGGAGTCGGCCAGCGTCGCCCCGGCGTCCGGCGGAGAGCTTCTCACCGACCCGCAGCACGAGCCGGTGCCCGCCCGGGGGACCAATGGGGGCGATGACGACGGCGCCCGGCTGATCGCGCTGAACATGGCCCTCAACGGGACGCCGCGCGAGGAGACCGACCGCTACCTGGCCGAGAACTTCCGCCTGACCGACCGGCGAGGCCTGCTGGACGAGGTGTACTCGTCAGTCGAGGGCTAATCGCGCTGGCGCGCGATTAGCTGGCGAGAATCCGCTGGCGCGGATTCTCGGGCCTGGTTCCCCCGCGATCAATCGGCCAGTGAGGCTTCGAATTGCAGCTCGTCGTGGATTGGGATCCCGTGCTCCCCGATCACGGGGATGCTCGGCTTGATCCGACGCGACTCGTCGATCGCGTCGCGGTGAACCGCGACCAATCGCATGCCGCGCCGCTGGTAGAACCGGATCGCGTTGACGTTGTCGTTGCTGGTGATCAGCCACAGGCGCCTGCAGCCGTGCCGGCGGGCTTCTTCGCCCACGGCGGCGAGCAAGGCTGAACCGATCCCCTGACCCCCGCGCAGCGCGTCCAGCGTTACCAGTTCGCAATCGCCGTCGGCGAAGTGAAAGGTCGCGAGGCCTACGATCTCGGCTCCGTCGACGGCCAGCAGCGCCGGGAGCTCAGGCGCGTCGTGAGCCACCCCACGGCTCACCACGGGCGTGCCCCAAGCACCCTCCAGGAACTGCCGGACCCAGGCGCGTTCGTCCTCTCGCGGATTGCGGACAGCAATAGTCACCATGCCCCCGGCGGTTCTCCGCAAACAGCGAACCTCCGGCGATGGGAACGTCTGTTCGATGGATTAGACTCGGTTATGTGGACAAGTTAGTCGTCTCGGGAGCCCGGGAGCACAACCTCAAAGACGTCACGGTCACGATCCCGCGGGACGCGCTGACCGTGATCACCGGTCTGTCTGGTTCGGGCAAGTCCTCGCTGGCGTTCGACACCATCTACGCCGAGGGACAGCGCCGCTACGTCGAGTCGCTGTCGGCCTACGCGCGGCAGTTCCTGGGCCAGATGGACAAGCCGGATGTGGACTCGATCGAGGGCCTCTCGCCGGCCATTTCGATCGACCAGAAGACCACCTCGCGCAACCCGCGCTCCACCGTCGGGACGGTCACCGAGATCTACGACTACCTGCGGTTGTTGTGGGCCCGGATCGGCCATCCCCATTGCCACGTGTGCGGTCGGCCGATCAGCGGGCAGTCGGCCGAGCAGATCATCGACCAGGTGATGGAGCTGCCCGAGGGCACCCGGTTCATGGTGCTGGCGCCAATCGTGCGGGGCCGGAAGGGCGAGTACGGCAAGCAGCTCGAGGAGCTCCGGGGTGAGGGGTTCACCCGGGCCAAGATCGACGGCGAGCTGCGCCGGCTCGATGAGCCGATCGCGCTGGACAAGAAGTTCAAGCACGACATCGCGATCGTGGTCGACCGGCTGGTCATGAAGGGCGAGCTACGCAAGCGGCTGGCCGACTCGATCGAGACCGCGGTGGCGCTGGCCGACGGGCTGGTCGAGATCGAGCTGGTCGTGGATCAGAGTGATCCCACCTCGCCCGGGGCGGGCGGGAATCAAATCCAGACCTACTCCGAGAAGTTCGCCTGTCCGGTGCACGGGCCGAGCCTGGTCGAGCTCGAGCCGCGCATCTTCAGCTTCAACTCCCCGCACGGGGCATGCCTGCGGTGCACCGGCCTGGGCTCGCAGATGGAGATAGACCCCGAGCTGGTCGTCCCTGACGGGACGCTGTCGATCGGTGAAGGGGCGATCGCGCCGTGGGCGGCCAGCGCGTCGGACTACTACGACCAGCTGATCCAGGCGATCGCGGAGCGTTACGACGTGGACCTCGATACGCCGTGGGACGAGCTGCCCGACGAGGCGCGAGACTTCTTCCTGTACGGGACCAACGGCGACCGCGTGCAGGTCAACTACCGCAATCGCTTTGGGCGTCGCCGCTCATACGCAACGACGTTCGACGGCATCATCCCGAATCTCGAGCGGCGCTACCGCGAGACCGACTCCGAGCTTGCGCGCGAGAAGATCGAGGAGTACATGACGTTGCGCCCGTGCCCGGACTGCAAGGGGGCGCGGCTCCGGCCCGAGTCGCGGGCGGTGCTGATCAACGGCTCGGCGATCCACGAGTTCACCGCGCTGTCGGCGCGGCGCGCGCTCGAGTGGGTGGACGAGCTCGAGCTCTCCGAGCACGATCAGCGGATCTCGCGGCTGGTACTGCGGGAGATCCAGGAGCGCCTTCAGTTCCTGGACAACGTCGGGGTCGGGTATCTGTCGATGAACCGGGCCGCGGCGACCCTGTCGGGCGGCGAGGCCCAGCGAATCCGTCTGGCCACACAGATCGGGTCGTCGCTGGTCGGCGTGCTCTACATCCTGGACGAGCCGTCGATCGGCCTGCACCAGCGCGACAACAACAAGCTGATCGAGACGCTCGAGCGCTTGCGCGACCTCGGCAACACCGTGCTCGTGGTCGAGCACGACGAGGGGACGATGCGGGCCGCCGACCATCTGGTCGACATGGGACCGGGAGCGGGCGAGCACGGCGGTCACGTGGTGGCCCAGGGGACAGCCCAGGACGTGGAGAAGGTTCCGGAGTCGCTCACCGGCCAGTTCTTGGCGGGCACGCGGACCATCGAGGTGCCCCGGCGGCGGCGCAAGCCGAGCGGCCGGGTCGAGATCGAAGGGGCGTCCGAGCACAACCTCCAGGACATCAACGTGAGCATTCCGTTGGGCGTGCTGTGCTGCGTGACCGGCGTGTCGGGCTCGGGCAAGTCGACGCTGGTCAACGAGGTGCTCTACAAGTCGGTGGCCAACGGGTTGCACCGCACGCGGCAGAAGGCCGGCGCGCACAAACGGACTACCGGACTCGACCAACTCGACAAGATCATCTCGGTCGATCAGTCGCCGATCGGTCGGACCCCGCGCTCCAACCCGGCCACGTATATCGGGCTGTTCGATCAGATCCGCGACCTGTTCTCAAAGACTCAGGAGGCCCGGGCGCGCGGGTACAAGCCGGGGCGGTTCTCGTTCAACGTCAAGGGCGGGCGCTGCGAGGTGTGCCGCGGTGACGGGCAGATCAAGATCGAGATGCACTTCCTGCCGGACGTGTACGTGCCGTGCGAGCAGTGCCACGGCAAGCGCTACAACCGCGAGACGCTCGACGTGCGGTTCAAGGGCAAGACGATCGCCGACGTGCTGGAAATGCCGATCGCGGAGGCGCTCGATTTCTTCGCCCACATACCGAAGATCCGCCGGCGGGTGGATGCGCTCAACGACGTCGGGCTCGGGTACATGCGGCTCGGCCAGCCGGCGACGACGCTGTCGGGTGGGGAGGCGCAGCGGGTGAAGCTGGCCGCCGAGCTGTCCAAGGTTGCCACCGGGCAGACGCTCTACATCCTCGACGAGCCCACCACCGGCCTGCATTTCGCGGATATCCAGCGCCTGCTTGAGGTGCTCCAGCGGCTGGTCGATGCCGGCAACACGGTGGTGGTGATCGAGCACAACCTCGACGTGATCAAGGTCGCCGATCAGCTGATCGACCTGGGACCCGAAGGGGGAGAGGAGGGTGGCCGCGTGATCGCGACCGGCACCCCGGAGAAGGTGGCGACGGTGGCCGAGTCGTACACCGGGGCGTTCCTGGCCGAGGTGCTGCCGGTGCCCGCGGCCAAGAACGGCACGCGGGCCAAGACGGCCCCAAAGGCAAAGCCGGCAACCACGGGCAAGGCCGCACAGAAAGCGGGGACGAACGGGAGGCGCAAGGCGGCGGAGAGCGCGGGTGCGAACGGCCGGCGCAAGGCACCGGAAGGCGCCGGTGCGAACGGCACGCGCAAGGCGGCCGAGAGCGCGGATACGAACGGGCGGTCGACGCGTCGGCGCACGGCGGCGGCAGCTCGCTGATCGGGGTGGGCGGGGGCAAATTCCTGAGCGCAGGCCCGACACCGGGCGTCGACCCCGCGGCGCTCAAGCTGTGGCTTCAGAAGTGGCGCTGGTACGAGCGCAACTCGCTGCCGTGGAACCGGGCCCGGATCCACTGGGAGTTCATGCGCCGAGATGCCTTCGCCCGCTGGCCGGTGCACGGCAACGTGCTCGAGGCACTGCTCGAGGGACGGCTGGAGATCGGTCCGCAAACCCTGTTCGAGCCCGGCGTGTGGATCACCGCTCCCGACCAGGCGCGCATCCGGATCGGGTCTGGAACCTTCCTGAACCTGGGTGTGATGGTGGCCTCGCTTAAGCTGGTCGAGATCGGCGATCACTGCATGCTCGCCAACGGCTGCTACGTCACCGACTCCGCGCATCGCTTCGAGGACCCCCAGATCCCGGTGCCGTGGCAGGGCTTCACGAGCAAGGGTCCGACCCGCATCGGCGATAACACCTGGTGCGGCGTCAACGTTGTGGTGACGTCCGGTGTGACGATCGGCGAACGCTGCGTCATCGGCGCCAACTCCGTCGTGACTTCTGACATCCCGCCGTTCTCCATCGCCGCCGGTGTGCCGGCAAGAGTCATCCGGACGATCGAGTACAGCTAGCCGGGCCTCGTCGCTTTCGAGAACGCGTGGCTGACGGCTTGAAGTTGAGGCTGGGGACCCGCGGCGGCGGCACTCGCGCCCAACCCAGACCGCCTGCGGCACCGGCCCCTAACAACAGGGCGCGAGTGCCGCAGACGGGGGTTCCAGCCTCGACTCCTAGTTAGAGGGAATCCCGGACGCCGGCGGCGTCCCTGGCGTACCGGTGTAGGTCGTGATCGGGCTGCCAGCGGTCGGGGGGGTGGTCAGCACGGGTCCGAACGGATTGATGGCGGTGCCCACGACCTTTGCCATCTGCACGCCGGAGTAGCCACCGTGCTCGGTCTTCGTGTAGCGGAACGGGACGAGTCCCGGGCCCGTCCAGCTGCCGCCGTCGTTGTCGACCGCGTTGACCAGGCCCTGGCGGGTGAGGTCCTTGCCGGCCGCCACCAGCGCCTGCACGAGCGTGTATGCGGTCGACATGCCGTACTCGACATTGCCGTCCCACGGGGCTGACGGGTCGTACTGGGCCTTGATCTTCTTGAACAGCTGGATCCACGGGTTCGACGCGTCGCTGAACGACGGCAGGTACCCGTCGGTGATCGCGCCGTCGATCAGGGCGTCACCCGAGGCCTTGCCCTTGGAAATGGTGCTGAGCAGGTCGCCCACCGTGTGTGGGTCGATGCCCACGTTGGAGACGACGAGCTGGGGCTTGTAGCCGAGCGTGAACGAGGTCAGCTGGGCGATGGCCGTGTAGATCGGCACGGTGAAATCCACCATGACCTTGGCGCCCGAGGACTTGATCGCCGTGACCTGTGCCGCGAGCGTGGTGGTGCCGGACTGGTAGGGCTGCTTGGAGACGATGTCGCTGGCGGGCACCTCATCCTCGATCCCGGCCAGGCCGCCCTGCCCGAAGTCGTCATCCTGGTAGAGCACGCCGACCTTCTGACCGGCGAAGTGCTGCTTGATGTACTGGCCGAGGATCTTGCCCTCGATCGTGTAGTTCGGCTGCCAGCCGAAGGTGTAGGGCTGGGTCGCCCCGTTGTCCCAGCACGGGCAGCCCGAGGCGACGAACAGGTCGGGGATCCGGGACGCGTTCAGGAAGCCCACGACCTTGGTGTGAGTGGGCGTGCCGAGCCCCTCGAAGATCCCGAACACGTTGTCCTGGAGGACGAGCTGGTGGACGACGTTGACCGTGATCGTCGGGTTATAGGCGTCGTCCTTGATGATCAGATGGATCTGGCGCCCGTACACCCCGCCGTGAGCGTTGACGTAGTCAAAGAACGCCTGGGAGGCGGGCGCGATCTCGCTGTAGCCCGGCGCGGCCGGACCCGTGAGCGGCTGATGGGTACCGAATGTAATGCTGGTCGCGGTCACGCCGGGCGCGGTGGCGCCACCGTTGCCGCTGCTGCTACTACTGCTGCTGGAGCTCGTGGCTCCGCTGCTACTGGTGGTACTGCTGCCCGACGACCCGCAGGCCGCGAGCAACAACGCGACCGCTACGACCCCCACAAACGCCAGCACTTTGGTGCTGCGAAACCTCATACCTCTCCTCCTCAGGGTGGACCCGACTGGTACTGCGCGCACATCGACGCGCGGAATCTAATTAGATACGTTTTCCCTCAGGTGTTTCAAATATTAAAGTCCGGTGAGGGGGGTGGCAATAGCAGCGCAGAGAAACCTACCTGCGGCTCCGGCGGCGATCGAGCGCCCGGGCGCGACCCATACCGCCCCGGCTGAGCGAGCTACGGGCAGGAGGGGACGTCCGGCCACCGCCTCGCGGGACGACGTGCTCGCGGCCGTGACCGAGCTTTACCTGGCGGGCCAGCGCGTCGACATCACGGTCGTGGCGGCGCGGCTCGGGCTCGGGCGAGCCACCATCTATCGCTGGTTCGGGTCTCGCGAGGCACTCCTGGGCGAGGTCGTGGCCCGCCAGCTGGAGCTGCTGGTGGCGCGCAAGCGAGCCGAGGTCCGGCGCCGCGGCGCGGCTGGGCTGCTCGAGGTGCTCGACCGCGTGAACCGGACGCTGACGCGCTCCCGCGCGGTGCGCCGACTGCTCGAGCAGGAGCGCGACGGCGCGATGAGGATGCTGACCACGAGCGCCGGGGTGGTCGAGCCGCGCGCGGTGGCGTGCATCCAGGCGCTGATCGAGCAGGAGATGGCCACGGGATACGCGCCGCCAGCCGACCCGGAGACGCTCGCCTACGCGCTCGTGCACCTTCGCCATGCCTTTCTCTGGAACGACGCGACGAGCGGCGTTCGCGGCGACTACGAGCGCTTGCGCGAGGTCTCGGCCGCGTTGCTCGGAGTCCCGGTCAAGCCGCGCGGGTCCGCATCGCGCGCGGGAAAGCGCGCGCAGCACTAGCTCTCCGAAGGCGTCTTGGCGCCGGCCTCCGGCGCCGGCGGGATAGCAACCGAGGCAGCCGCCGGGGCCTCAGTCGAAGGCTCGCCCGCGACAACGGTCGTGGTCTTCCCCCGTCCACGGCCGAAGCTCGACGCAATCGTCGGGCCGGCCCACCGCCCGATCGCCCGGAAGCCCCCCTGGATGCCCGACGGCCAAGCGAGCATCGCGCCGATCAGAACCAGTCCGTAGATGGCGAGCGGGAGGTTGTGCGCGACGTTCGTCGACAGCGAGAACGAGCTCGCGAGGTCGTTGGTCCAGTTGGGCAGGAGCACCAGCAGCGCGGCACCCCAGACCGCGCCCATCAACGAGCCGAGGCCGCCGATGACGACCCCGGCGAGGAGCGTGAGCGAGAGCTGGATCGGGAACGCGCCGGGCGCCACCGTCCCGGTCACCACGGCGAGCAGGCCCCCGCCGAGGCCGGCCGCGGCCGCGCTCAGGGTGAAAGCCAGGGTGTGCCACCGTCCGACTCGCAGTCCGGCCAGCGAAGCGGCGATCTCGTCGTCGCGCACGGCACGCAGCGCCCGACCGACCCCGCTGCGCCCCAGGTTGTAGAACACGAACACGACGACCAGCGCGCCGATGCAGGCGATCCACGCCTGCCAGCGCTCGAGCGGGAAATTGACGCCCAGCGAGGCCGGAGGGGTCGGCGGATTGATGGTCAGGCCGTTCTCGCCGCCGAACGCGGTGGGAAACCGGTCCGCCAGGGCCGGCAGGCCGACCGCGAACGCGAGCGTGGCGCCGGCCAGGTATGGACCGCGCAGCCGGCTGCACGCCAGACCGACCGGAATCCCGATGATCAGTGTCACCGCTGCGGCGGCCGCCAGTTCGGGGACCAGCGCCCAGCCTGCGTTGGCCAGCTTGCCCACCGTGTACGCCCCGACCGCCATCAGTGCGCCGTGACCGAGCGAGATCTGCCCGCTCGAGCCGGCCAGCACGGTCAGGCCGGCGAGCACGCAGAAGTAGTAGGCGCCGGTGGCGAGCTGGAGGTCGCGGTAGGCGCTCATCTGGTCTGAGAGCACGAGCAGCACGAGCCCGACCACGAGCACGAGCACGACCGAGCGCAGCAGCGTGCTTGCGCGGATCACGTCTCGTGCCGCCGTCATCCGCTCCGCTCCCGTGCCGCCGTCACACCCGCCGCTCCCGCGTCGCGGCGAACAGGCCGGTGGGCCGGATCATCAGCACGATGATGAGGATCACGAGCGCGGCCAGCGGGACGAGCGCGGAGCCCTCATAGCCCGAGACATAGGACAGCGCCAGGCCCAACACGAGCCCGCCGATGACGGCGCCGGGCGGGCTGTCGAGGCCGCCGAGCACGGCCGCCACGAACCCGATGATCAGGATCGGATCGAAGTTGTTGGGCCCCACGAACACCGACGGCGCGACCAGCAGGCCGGCGAGCGAACCGACCAGCGCGGCGAGCGCCCAGCCGAGCGTGAGCATCCGCCCGACGCGCACCCCGAGCAGCCGCGCCACCTCGGGGGCGAACGCGGCGCCACGCATGCGCAACCCGAGCGACGTCGCTCGGAACAGGAACGCGAGCGCGGCGGCGACCACGATCACGACGAGCACGATGAACGTGTCGTTCGGAGTGAACAGGAAGGTGGTGCCCCCGACGGTGTAGCCGCGCAGTGAGAACGCGGCGGGGAACGATCGGGGCGTGTTGCCCCAGATCATGCCCGCGATCGCGACGATCAGGGTGTATAGCCCGAGCGTCAGGATCACCGCGTTCAGTGGCGGCGCGTTCTCGACGGGCCGGATCACGACGCGTTCGACGATCGCGCCGAGAACGAACCCCGAAGCGAGCGCAACCGCGAACCCGAGCACATACGAACCGCCCGAGTCGATCACCGCCGAGGCGATGAACGTCGTGAACATCAGCATCGCTCCCTGGGCGAAGTTCACGATTCGGGTCGAGCGCCAGATCAGCACCAACGCGAGCGCGACCGCCGCATAGATCGCGCCTGAGGAGATGCCGCTAAGCGTGAGGTCGATGAACTTGGTCAAGCGATCACGGTCCGTCTAGAAGCCCAGGTACGCGTGCAGGAGCTGGGCGTCGGCGATGAGCTTGTCCGGGTCCTGTTCGGCGACCACGCGCCCCAGATTCAGCACGATCCCACGGTTGGCGATCGACAGCGCGCTGCGCGCGTTCTGCTCGACCAGCAGCACGGCCAGCCCCAGCGTGTCGGCCAGCCGGCGCACCAGGCTCATGATCTGCGCCACCAGCACGGGCGCGAGTCCCAATGACGGCTCATCGAGCAGCAGCGCCCGCGGCCGTCCGACGAGGGCACGGCCGATCGAGAGCATCTGGCGCTCGCCGCCCGAAAGCCTCGAGGCGGGCTGGCCGGCGCGTTCCTCCAGCCGCGGGAACAGCTCGTAGACCTCGCGCAGCGGCATCGCTTCGCGCCCACGCCACAGGCCGCCGAGCCGGAGGTTCTCCTCCACGGTGAGCTCGGCGATCACGCCGCGGCCCTCGGGGACGTGCGCGATTCCGAACCGCACGATCTCCTCGACCGCCCACCGGGTGATCTCCTCGCCCTCCACCGCCACACGTCCGGACGTCGGACGCACGAGGCCGGTGATCGTGCGCAACAGCGAGGTCTTGCCCGCGCCGTTGGCGCCCAGCACCGCGGTCACCGAACCCTCGGGGACCTCGAGGGAGACGTGGTCGACCGCCCGGATCGGGCCATAGTCGGTGGTCAGCTCCTCAATCGTGAGCATCCGCGGCTCCGTTTGTGGACAGCGCGCCTGAGTCGGTGGCCTCGCGCCCGAGGTAGGCCTCCAGCACGTGCGGGTCCTGCGCGATCACGGATGGCTCGCCATCCGCGATCACGCGCCCGAAGTCGAGCACCACCAGTCGGTCGCACACCGAGACGACGAAGTCCATGTGGTGGTCGACCAGCATCACCGCGACCGAACTGCCCAGCGACCCGATCAGCTTGCCGAGGTCCGCCAGCTCGCGCGCATCGAGCCCGCCGGCGGGCTCGTCGAGCAGCAGGAGCTCCGGCTCGCACACCAGCGCTCGCGCCAGGGCCACGCGCTTCTGGACGGCATAGGGCAGCGTGCCGGGCAGGCGGTCGACCACGTCCTCGCAGCCGAGGCGCGCCAGCGCCGTGCAGGCGCGATCGCGCAGCCGGCGCTCGTCCCGGTCCGACCAGGGCAGCCCGAGCATCGCGCTGACCAGCGGCGTGCGGCGAAACCGCTCCGCGCCCGCCATCACGTTCTCGAGCACGGTCAGCCCGCTGAACAGCCCGACGCCCTGGAGGGTTCGGGCGATCCCGGCCGAGGCCAGGCGGTCTGGGTGCACGCGGGCCATCGAATTGCCGCGCCAGCGCATCGTGCCCGAATCGGGGCGCACGAAGCCGCAGATGACGTTGAAGAGCGTGGTCTTGCCCGCGCCGTTGGGGCCGATGACCCCTAGGACTTCGCCGGGCGAGACGTCGACCGAGACGTCCTGGAGCGCGGTGATGCCACCGAATGACACGGCCACGTCCCGAACCGACAGGCCGGCGCTGGGCAGCGGCGGGGTGGGTGGGATTCCCATTTAGTGCGGGCAAGCTACTACGGCCGGCGGCATGTGCCAATAGTGAGACACGGCGGCCTATGAGTTCTTAATGACGATGCCCTCGAGGATGTAGGCCACGTGCTCGGTGGAGTCGATCGCGGCTTCGAGGCGCTCGAACAGGTCCTTCCAGCGGATCACCACCATCGGATCCACGCGCGCGTCGAACAGCGAGGCGACCGCCTCGCGCGAGAGGCGGTCCCCCTCGTTCTCCAGCCGGTTGACCTCGACCGTGTGCTGGGACATGTCGCGGAACCCCCGCAGCAGCGGGATCGCCTGCCCGATCTCGCGGCAAGCAGCGCTCAGCACCTGGGCCAGGCTGATCGCCTGATCCATCGGCGCCTCGATCCGGTAGAGGCCGAGGTAGTCGGCGACCTCCTCGGTGTAGTCGACGATGTCGTCGAGCGCCGAGGCGAGCGCGAGGATGTCCTCGCGGTCGATGGGGGTGACGAACGTGTGGTTGAGGCGATCGATGATGTCGTGGGTGATCCGATCGCCCTCGTGCTCGCAGTCGCGGATCTCACCGGCCAGCTCGCCGCTGTCGGGGAAATTGATCAGTAGCCGCTCGAGCAAATCCGCCGCGAGCACGGCATTCTGGCCGGCCTCCTCAAACAACTCGAAATAAGCCCGGTCGCGCGGAGCGAACAGGTCTCCGAGGCGCGGCATCCAATGGGATGGTATTGGCCGCAGCGTCCCGGCCGCGGCCCGCCGGGCACGGACGCCCGGCGGGACCGCCCCACAGATGTCGGGTGAAGCGAGACCCCGTTTAAGCGTCTACGGAGTCCAGGCCGGCCTCGAACGCACGCAGCTCGTCGTCGTCGATCGAATATGCGTGCTCGGGGCCGGGGAAGGCGCGGCTGCGCACCTCTTCCGCGTACGCGGTCACGCCGGCGACCATCTGCTCGCGCAGGTCGCTGTAGCGCTTGGCGAACCGCGGGGCGTGGCCGTCGTAGATCCCCAGCAGGTCGTGGAACACGAGCACCTGGCCGTCCGTCGCCGCGCCGGCGCCGATCCCGATCACCGGGATCTCGAGCCGTGGCATCAACGCCCGCGCGACGGCCGCCGGGATGGCCTCGAACACGAGCGCGAAGCAACCGGCCTTCTGCAGCGCGAGCGCGTCCCGGGCCACGCCCAGCGCGCGGTCCGCGTTGCGCCCCTGGGCCCGGTAGCCGCCGAGCGCGGTGGCGGTCTGGGGCGTGAGGCCGACGTGGCCCATGACCGGGATGCCCGCATCGACGATCGCCCGAGCGCGCTGCACGCTCGTCCCGCCGCGCTCGAGCTTGACCGCGTCGCACCCGGCTTCCTTGACGAAGCGCTGCGCGGTGGCGATGGCCAGCTCATCGGAGGCCTCGTAGGAGCCGAACGGCAGGTCGCCGATCAACAGCGGCGTCTGCAGGCCGCGCCGGACCGCGGCGGCCAGCATCAGCATCTCCTCCGTGGACACCGGCACCGTGGTGGGGTAGCCGAGCACGGTCATCGCGCCCGAGTCTCCAACCAGGACGAGGTCGACCCCGGCAGCGTCGGCGACCTGGGCGGAGGGGTAGTCGTAGGCCGTGACCATCACGATCGGCTCGCCGAGACGCTTCTTCTCGGCCAGGCGCGGAAGCGTCATCGGTAGCGGGGAGTCGAGGTTCTGGGGGATCGGGATGCGAGGGGTTGCAGACATGTCGGTTCTCTCCTTCACGCGGTGGTTGGCGCCCTTGGGGTCGCCACCTCGCGGTCGTGGTTGAGTGACAGGCGGATCAGCTGGTTATCGATGAGGCGCGTATGCCCGACGCTCGCGGCGAGAACGGCGAGGACATCACCGTCGATGCGGGTCACGGGGGCGAGAGTGTCGGCGCAGACAAGCTCGACGTAATCCGGTTCGATCTCGGCGGCACCGAGTTCGGCGAGCGCGTGGGCGCGCACGACGGCGGGATCGCGCTCCCCGGCCTCGACCGCACGTCCCATCGCGGCCAGTGCGCGGTGCAGCGCGGTCGCTCGCGTGCGCTCGGTGGGCGACAAATGTGCGTTCCGGCTGGACAGGGCGAGTCCGTCCGGCTCCCGGACGGTCGGGCACACCTCGATCCGGACCGGCAGGTCGAGGTCCCGCACGAGGCGCCTGATCGCCGCGGCCTGCTGAGCGTCCTTCTGGCCGAAGTACGCCACGTCGGGGCCGACGATGTTGAACAGCTTGGTCACCACGGTGGCCACGCCGTCGAAGTGGCCGCGTCCACGATGGGCGCCCTCGAGCTTCTCGGTCACGCCGCCGACCGACACGGTCGTGGCGAAGCCGGACGGATATACCTCCTGGGCCGGCGGGGCGAACAGGTAGTCGACCCCGAGCTCGGCGGCGAGGGCGGTATCGCGCTGAGGGTCGCGCGGGTATGCGGTCAGGTCGGCCGGGTCGTTGAACTGGGCCGGGTTGACGAACAGCGAGACGACCACGACGTCGCACTCCTCACGCGCCCGCCGCATCAGGGACAGATGGCCCTCGTGGAACGCGCCCATGGTGGGGACGAGACCGATCGTCTCGCCGTCGCGGCGCGGCTGAGTCAGAGCAGCCCTGACCTCGGGGATCGTGGTGAGCACCCTCATGCCGGCTGCGCCTCCCGGGCCGCGGTCGCGGCCAGCTCGCGCGTGGCCTGCGCGAGGGTGTCGAACAGGGGGAGCAGGTCGGCAGCCACTTCCTGGACCGCGGCCCGCTGGCGGGTCACCGTGGTCTCATCTCCGCGCGCGAGGGGACCGGTGAGCGCCCGTTCGGGACCGAGGGTGGCCCAGTTCTCGACGGTGGCGCGGACCAGCGGCACGAGCAGCGCGCGCTCGACCCCCACGGCGGCGCCGACGCGCTCGGCGGCCGCCTCCAGCGTGACGAGGAAGTTCGACGCGATCGAGGCGGCCGCGTGGTACGCAGGACGATCCCGCTCGGCGATCTCGACCGGGTGCATGCCGAGCGCCTTCGCCAGCTCGGCCGCGAGCGCCAGCCCGCGCGGGGTGTCGCCCGCGATCGCGGCGCCGGCGCCGGCAAAAACCGCGCCCTGGGCGGTGACCGTCATCAGTGGATGCAGCGAGAAGGCCTCGTGGGGCGCGAGCACGTCCAGACCGGTGGCGCCCGAGCAGTGGCCGACCAGGAGATCCGGACCGGGGAGGACCTTGGCCGCGGCCCGTGCGATCTCGGCGTCGGGCACGCACAGCAGGACGGCGTCGGCGCCGTCCGCGTCGGCCCCGCGGCCCAGGGGTCCCGACACGTCGTATCCCGCGCGCCGGAATGCGCCCGCAAACGCATGTCCAAGCCGGCCTCGGCCGATCACGGCCAGCCGCTTACAAGCAGGGTTTTCTGAGGTCGAATCCCGTTCCAGTTCCCGCATCTGAGATACCGGTCGGCGTTGAAGAGCTGTGGCGTGGCATCCAGGTCCGTCCGCGGCGTCCGCGTGACGGCCTCAGGAAGCAGGATACCCCTGAGCCGGGTGGCGGTTACCGAGGGGGACCGCAGTCCCGCGTCGGCCTTCTACCCTCCTTTGGGGCCCGCAAATACCGGCATCCCGCTCCCAGGCCGTCCGTGGGCGGGGTTAGCATCGCCGGCAGTGAGGACCGCCTCGGAGCGTCGCGAGCTGTTGAAGGCCGTCTATGAGGAGGCGCGGGGATGTACCCGCTGCCCTCTGCACCAGACGCGCACGACCGTCGTGTTCGGCGCCGGCAACGCCGACGCCGACCTGATGTTCATCGGGGAGGCGCCCGGAGCCAACGAGGACAAGATGGGCCTGCCGTTCGTCGGGCAGGCGGGGAAACTGCTCGACAAGCTGCTGGGCGAGATCAGGCTGGAGCGCAAGGACGTGTGGATCTGCAACGTGCTCAAGTGCCGCCCCCCCAACAACCGCGACCCTCAACCCAATGAGATCGAGGCTTGCAACGACTATCTCCGCCGGCAGGTCGACCTGATTGAGCCGACCGTGATCTGCACGCTCGGCAACTTCTCGACCAAGCTGCTGCGGGCGGACAGCACCGGGATCTCGCGGCTGCACGGGCGCGAGGAGGAGCGGATCATCGGCCCACGGGCGGTGCGGCTGTACCCGCTCTATCACCCGGCGGCGGCGCTGTACACGCCATCGATGCTCGAGGCGCTGCGGGCGGACTTTCACCGGATCCCTGAGCTGCTCGCTCTCGGGCCTCCCGAGCAGCCGGAGATGTCCGAGCCGATGCCGGATCTGGAGGATCTGGCCGAGTACGAGGAAGACGGCTCGCCGGCGGTCGGCGAGCCCGAGCCGGTCTCCCAGCTCGGCCTGTTCTAGGCGCGACTGCGGTCAGGACGGGCTACGCGGCCCCACGGACGCCGCGAAGCGGCCCCAAACCGCGCGCTGTCGCTAGGGCGCTCCGACGAGCTCGACCTCGGTGAGGCCGGTATCCGGCGGCTCGGGTTGAGGCGGGAGCTTCTGCCGCCACAGCGCCATCGTGAACGCCACCACAGCACCCGCGATCTGGACCCCGAGGACAACCACGGCAAACCCGAGCGGCTTCGTCGACGCCTGGAGCAGGAGAATCGGCTCGGCCACGGCGACCGCGCCCAGCGGCAGCAGGAACCAGGTCCGCTTCAGGGCCAGCATGTATTGCACGGCGAGATACGTCGCCGCGAGCACCGTAAAGGCCAGCCCCAGGATGAATAGCGCATCGACCGCCAGCAGGCGGTTGGAGCCGAACGCGGCCCGGATCAGGAGCCGCGGCACCAGGCCGTAGATCATCAGACACGGAATCGCCGCCACCCCGACGATCGCGAGCGCCTTCCCCAGTACGGGACGCGGGTCCTCACCGTGGGCGCGCCGGCGCGAGACCTCTGGCACGAGATAGAAGCCGGCGCCCATTGCCACCCAGATCAGGACCTTCGCCGCGACCGCGGTCGCGCTGTACGAGCTGGCCAGCTCGCTCGAGAAGCGGTGCTTCGCGGCGATGATGTCGATGTTCTGGAGCACCGCGATGATGCCCAGCGCGGCGATCGCGGTCCAAGCCCGGGCGACGTGGACCCACAGCTGCACGGTGGGTCGCTGTTTCGCCGGCGCCGTTCCGAGTCGACGGCGCAGGGGCACCGCGCAGTAGAACATCATCGCCACGAATGACAGGGGCGTCCCGATATAGGCGCCGGTGACCCCGAGGCCGATCGCCAGCACGCCCCCGATGGCCAGGCGTGCCGCCTGCTCGCCGATCAGACTGATCCCGACCGCGCGATAGTCGCCAAGTCCCTGCAGAAAGCCGCGCATCATGCACAGCAACAGGTACAGGCAGCCGGCGGGGATCCCGAGTGCGGCCGCCCACTGCTGCTTGACTCCGACCGCCTCGGCGATCGGGTGCCGGGCCAGCACCGAGAGCACAGTCATGACCACCGTGAACAGGAGCGTCACCTTGATCCAGTTGCGGATCGTGGCCGCCATGGCGGGGCCCACCCCCAGATGGCCGAGCACCGCCTCCCGCGCCGTGGCCACCTGCATCGCGTACCCGACCACCGCCAGGATCAGGAAGTAGCTGACCAGCGCCGCGAGCGAGCCGTAGTCGGTGAGCTCGCGTGAGAAGACGATCACCGAGCCCAGGGCGATCACGTTGTTGATCACCATCGCGCCGGCCAGGCCGACCGCTTTGGTCATCTCGGACCCGCGCAGGCGGTCCGCGTGCGGCTCTAAGCGACGCCTCAACGACACGCCGGTCGACCCTCGATCGTGTCGGAGGTGGGGGGGTTCATTGAGCCTGACGGTACCGAACGGACCGGCACCGCGGGGCGATCGGGCTGCTCTACATTGGCTAGCGCAAATGGCGGAGCATCACGAGACGGTCAGTGAAGCGCAGACCGAGGCGCTTGCCGCGGGGCTGGCCGCCGGGCTGTCAGGAGGCGACGTGGTCCTGATCGAAGGGGAACTGGGCGCGGGCAAGACGACGTTCGTGCGCGGGGCGTGCCACGCCCTCGGAGTCGACGCCGTCGTGACGAGCCCCACCTTCACGATCGGGCAGCGCTACGCAGGCGCGGTACCCGTGTCCCACCTCGATCTCTACCGCGTCACCGATCTCGGGGGTGAGGATCCGGATCTGCTCGCCGACTACATCGGCCCAGATCGCATCGCATTCGTGGAATGGCCCGAAGGTGCGGTCGCGACGATTGCCGGGCTGGGTCGCCTCGCGGCCAGGGTCGTGATCGAGCACGCCGGGGGCGACCGGCGAGTGGTTCGGATCGAGACCCCGGTGAGCGCTGACCGGCTGGTCTCGCCGCTGAAGACGCCGTGAGGATCCTCGCGTTCGATACCGCCACCCGCGCCACCGCCGTCGCCTTGTGCGGCGCCGGCGATGTCGTCTTCGTCGCGCGCGACGATCCGGCCGGCGGCCGGCGGCCCGGGCATGCGACGCGCCTGCTGCCACTGTCGGTCAGCGTGCTCGAGCGCGCCGGGATCGGCTGGGGCGATCTCGATCGGATCGCGGTCGGCGTCGGCCCCGGAACCTTCACGGGACTGCGCATCGGGATCGCCACCGCGCGGTCGCTCGCGCAGGCCCTGAACATTCCCCTCGTCGGAGTATCGACGCTTCAGTCGCTGGCAGCGGCCGGAGGGTGGGAGAGACGGCGACCCGCCGGCGTCGAGGCGGTGCCAGCCGGCCTCGACGTCGTGCTCGCGGTGCTCGACGCGCGCCGGGGCGAGGTGTTCGCGGCCGGCTGGCGGATCGAGGAGGCCGACGAGTTCGACGCCGCGCTGCTCGCTCCCCGTGCGATCGCTCCCGAGGGGCTGGCGGAGCTGATCGCGCCTCTCGGGCCACGCGCGCTGGCGATCGGAGACGGGGCGGTAGCATTCAGAGAGGTTCTCGAGCGCGCGGGATCCTTTATCCCGGAAGATGATTCTCCGCTGCACCGGGTCACGGCGACGCATCACTGCCGACTGGCCGGTCGCCTACCAGCGACGGCCCCCGAGGAGGTCAGGCCGGAATACCTCCGCGCTCCCGACGCCGAGATCGCCCGCAGCAGGAACTAGATAAATGCCCCCACAGTCCGTCACGACCCGCTCGCTCGGTTATTCGGACCTTCCACAGGTCATATCGATCGAGCGGCGCGCGTTTCCGACCCCGTGGTCGCTGGCCATGTTCGTGCTCGAGCTCTCCAAGCCGTCTGGCGTATGCGTGGCGGCAATCGAGGAGCGGCGCATCGTCGGCTATCTGATCTGTTCGCGCTACGCCGACGTCTGGCACCTCATGAACATCGCGGTCGATCCGCCGGCCCGGCGGCGCGGCATCGCAACCGTGCTGCTCGAGGAGATGATCGCGCGAGCCGGCCAGGACGCGTCGTACACGCTCGAGGTGCGCCCGTCCAACGTTCACGCGATCGCCCTGTACGAGCGGTTCGGGTTCCGATCGGCGGGCACCCGGCGGCGCTACTACCAGGACACGGGGGAGGACGCCCTGATCATGTGGCGCACCGCGGATACGGCGTCGACCCCGAGCGCGTCCGGGTGATCCTCGCGCTCGAGACGAGCTGCGACGACACGTGCGCGGCCGTGGTCACGCGGGCGGGTGAGATCCGCTCGAACGTGATCTCCTCGCAGGGGGTGCACGACCAGTTCGGCGGCGTGGTGCCGGAGATCGCCTCGCGTCACCACCTGGAGCTGATCGGCGCCGTCGTCGATGACGCGCTGGCCCGGGCGGAGGTCCCGCTGCCGTCGGTCGATCTCGTGGCCGTGACGCGCGGGCCTGGGCTGGTGGCGGCGCTGCTGGTCGGCGTGGCCACGGCGAAGGGGCTGGCGGCGGCGCACCAGCTGCCGCTGGCCGCGGTCGACCATCTGCACGGTCACGTGGCCGCGGCGTTCCTCGGGGAGGAGCCGTTCGAGCCGCCCTTCATCGGGCTGATTGCGAGCGGCGGCCACACCCTGCTCGCGCGAGTCACCGATCACGGCCCGGACTATGAGGTCCTCGGCCAGACGCTCGACGATGCCGCCGGCGAAGCGTTCGACAAGGGAGCGCGCCTGCTGGGCCTGGGCTATCCGGGCGGTCCGGCGCTCGAGCGGTTGGCGTCCGGCGGGGATCCCGAGGCGTTTCGTTTCCCCGCGGGGGAGCGCCTGCGCGGCCTCGATTTCTCCTTCGCCGGGTTGAAGACCTCGCTGCTCTACCGCGTGCGCGACCTCGGCCCCGAAGAAGCCGAGCGGCGTCGGGCCGATCTGGCCGCCTCCTACCAGCGTGCGATCGTCAAATCACTGGCCATCCGCGTCGAACGTGCGCTGCGGCAAACCGGGCTCGAGCGGCTGTCGGTGGGTGGCGGGGTGGCTGCCAACGGGGCCGTACGGGAGCGGATGCGCGGCCTGGGCGTCGAGCTCCACGTGCCGGCGCGCGAGCTGTGCACCGACAATGCCGCGATGATCGCCAGCGCCGCTCGCTTCGTCGAGGCTCGCCCGTACCCCGAGTACCTCGATCTGGACGTGTACGCGACCGGCGAGCGGATGTTGGTGGCGCGATGACGACCGTGGTGCTGTACGGCCGGGAGGGCTGCTGCCTGTGCGACGACGCTCGGGAGGTGCTCGAGCGGGTCCGCTCCCGGCGCCGATTCGAGCTTCTGGAGCGCGACATCGACTCCGACGACGCACTGCTCCGGACCTACCTGGAACGGATCCCCGTGGTGGCGATCGACGGGCAAGAAGTGTTCGATCTGTTCGTGGACGAGTCCGAGCTGGAGCGTCGGCTCGATATGGTGCACAGCCGATGAGTTACTTGATTGGCAGCGATCCCGACGGTGCCCCGCCCGATATGGACAAGCCGAGCGAGAAGCTGGCTCTCGGCGTCGCCGCACGTCTGTCGCGCTACCTCCAGGTTCTGATCCAGGCCCGCAAGATGGGCAAGGAGACGATCTCCTCCCAGGAGCTGGCCGACTACACGCACGTGAACTCGACCCAGATCCGCCGGGACCTGTCGGGCTTTGGCAAGTTCGGCAAGCGCGGGGTTGGCTACAACGTCGAGTCCCTGGTCAACCAGATCCGCAAGATCCTGCACACGTCCGGCCAGCACAACATCGCGTTGTTCGGGGCCGGGCACCTGGGGACGGCGATCGCCACCTCGGACATCTTCGCCGACCACGGCTTCCGGGTTGTGGCCGTGTTCGACGTCGACCGGGGCAAGGTGGGGGAGCGGATCGGACCGCTGTCGGTCCGCCACAACTCCGATCTGCGGTCCGTGATCGACGAGGAGGACATCGTCGTGGCGGTGCTTGCGGTTCCCTCCGCGGCCGCCCAGAAGCTGGCCGACGAGCTCGTCGACGCGGGCGTGAAGATCATCTTCAACTATTCGGACGCCCTGCTTCAGGTGCCGCCCGAGGTCACGGTTCACACCTCGAGCCCCGCCGTCGACCTGCTCTACGCGCTGTACTTCTACCTGACCTGATCCTTCACACCTGATTTTTATTAGGTCCTCCGCCCGCCCGGCCACCCACCCGCGCTCGTGAGCAGTAGCCTCGACCTGGAAGCGGCGTACGACGCCTTCGAGAACTCGACCGACTTCACCGTCGGGCTCGAGGAGGAGTTCGCGCTCCTGGACCCGAACTCGCTGGCCCTGGTGCCGCGGTTCGAGGAGCTTCGCGACGCCGCCTCGGCCGATCCGGTGCTTGCGGAGTCGGTGGCGGGGGAGCTGATCTCCTCCGAGATCGAGATCCGCTCGGGTCGATGTCTGGATCTCGGCGGCGCGTTTGCCGCCCAGCGCGAACGCCGGCAGCGCCTGTTCGCGCTGGCCGCCGAACACGACGTCGCGCTGGGCGCCACCGGGACCCATCCCTGGGCGGACTACCGCGAGCAGCACATCATCGATACCGAGCACTACCACCGGGTCGAGGAGGGGCTGAAGTACGTGGCGTGGCGCAACAACACGTTTTCGCTGCACGTCCACGTCGGCGTCCGGGGTGCCGACCGGGCCGCGCTGGTATGCGACCGGCTGCGTCCGGTGCTGCCGCTGCTGCTCGCCATCTCGGCCAACTCGCCCTTCCTGGACGGACGCAACTCGGGCCTGCACAGCGCTCGCACCCAGATCTTCACCAAGAGCTTCCCGCGCTGCGGCGTCCCCGACGCGTTCGGCAGCTGGCGGGCGTTCGCTTCGTATATCGATTTCCTGGTGCGGACTCGCTCGATCGTGGAGTACACGCAGGTGTGGTGGTCGATCCGTCCGCACTTCTCGTTCGGGACCGTCGAGGTGAGGATCTGCGACGCGCAGATGACCGCCCCAGAGTCCGAGTCGCTGGCCGGCCTGATCGTGGCCTGCGTCGCGCAGGCGGCCCGCGATATCGACGAGGGGGTGCCTTTCAGCGACCTTCCACGCAGGCTGATCGAGGAGAACGTCTGGCGCGCGGTGCGCTATGGCCTGGATGGGGAGTTGCTTGACCTCGACCGCGCCGAGGCCTACCCGGCCGCCGAGGCGCTCGAACGGCTCCTGACCTGGTCGGCGCCGGTCCGGGGCGAGCTCGGGATCGAGGTCGCTCTGCCCTCGCTGAACGGGGCGCAGCGACAGCGGCGGATGGCTGAGACCGGGGTTGGCCTGGCCGAGACCTACGCTGCCGTCGTGGCCGAGACGCGGGATACGTATGCTGGCAGTGCAGCGCAGGTGAGCCGATGAGCAGCGAGGAACGAGAGCCCAGCGAGGAAGAGCTGCGGGCCGCTTATGAGGCGGAGCTCAAGCGGCTGAGAGTCGAGCACGTGCTGCTCGACAACGTCGCGGCGCTCGCCAACCTGGGGATGCGCCGTACGGGTCTGGCCCCTGGGACCGAGGGGGAGCGCGACCCCGACCAGGTTCGCCTCGCGATCGAGTCGATCCGGGCGCTCCTACCGGTGCTCGAGCAGGCCGCCCCGGCGCAGATCGGTGCGATTCGGGATGCGGTCTCCCAGCTTCAGCTCGCGTTCGTGCGAATCGGCGGTCAGGCGCCGGAGGCTGAGACTCCGGAAAGCGGTGCGGCGCCCGGGTCTGGCGGCGGTGAGGCCGCTGGTCCCGGTGGTGGTTCCGGCCCCGGGCCCGGTGGGGGGTCGGGCGCAGGTCCAGGCCCTCCCCCGGAGCCCGAGCCCCCGAAGCCCGGAGAGCCGGGGCCGGCGCAGCGCAGCGGCCGCCTGTGGGTACCTGGCCAGTAGAAGCCGTCTGACGCCGTCCCGCCGCGCCGGGCGCTAAAATCGCTTTCTTCCGGGCCTCCGCTCGATCAGTACGGGTGGCGGCCTTTTCCAGTTTGTTTGGCTGCGCTTCCGCGCGCCCTCTCGCTAAATCAGACCTTCTTCGGAGGAATCTCCTTGTCCAGCTTTCTTGCCCACCACGGCGTGCTCGTCGCGCTGGTTTGCGCAGGCGCCGCCGTTGCTTACGGCGTCCTGACGTCGCGTGCCCTGCTCGCGCTGTCGCCCGGCAACGAGACCATGCGCACGATCTCCGCCGCGGTGCAGGAGGGTGCGCGCGCGTATCTGAACCGCCAGTACACGACGATCGCGGGCGTCGGTGTGGTCCTGTTCATCGTGCTGATCCCGATCCAGAACATCCGGGTCGCGATCGGTTTCCTGATCGGCGGCCTGCTCTCGGCATCGGCCGGCTACATCGGAATGAACGTCTCGGTCCGCGCAAACGCCCGCGTCGCCGAATCCGCCCGCAGCGGCGTGTCGCGCGCGCTGGACGTCGCCTTCCGCGGCGGCGCGGTGACCGGCATGCTCGTGGTTGGGCTGGCGCTGTTCGGCGTCGCCGGTTACTTCGGCGTGCTCACCTGGATCGCCGGGGAGAGCACCAAGTCCGCCGTCGACGCGCTGATCGGGCTCGGGTTCGGCGGCTCGCTGATCTCGGTGTTCGCGCGCCTGGGCGGCGGCATCTTCACCAAGGCCGCCGACGTCGGCGCCGACCTGGTGGGCAAGATCGAGGCCGGCATCCCCGAGGATGATCCCCGCAACCCCGCGGTGATTGCCGACAACGTGGGCGACAACGTCGGCGACTGCGCCGGTATGGCCGCCGACCTGTTCGAGACCTACGCCGTCACCGCCGTGGCCGTCATGCTGCTCGGCGTCCTGCTGTTCAAAGAGCAGTCGTCGGTGGCGCTCTACCCGCTGGTTCTCGGCGCCGTCTCGATCGTCGCCTCGATCATCGGGACCTTCGCGGTCAAGTCGCGCGTCGGGAACGTCGAGCGTGCCCTGTATCAGGGGCTGATCGTCTCGGGTGCGCTGGCCGCGCTCGCGTTCCTTCCAATCACCTACTGGATGATGAACAAGCTGACCTTCCTGAGCGGGGCGGCCGCACCGCACTGGTGGAAGTACTACCTGTGCGCGCTGATCGGGATCGGCGTCACAGCGTGCCTGTTCGTGATCACCGACTACTTCACGTCGACGCGTTTCGCGCCGGTCAGGAGCACCGCACGGGCCTCGCAGACCGGACACGCCACCAACATCATCCAGGGCCTCGCTCAGGGGTTCCAGTCGACGGCTCCGCCGGCCATCGTCCTCGCGCTCGGCATCCTCGGCGCCTGGAAGCTCGCCGGTGGCGGGACCACGACCGGTATCTACGGCATCGGCGTGGCCGTCATGGCCCAGCTGTCGCTGACCGGGCTGATCGTCGCCCTCGACGCCTTCGGGCCGATCACCGACAACGCCGGCGGCATCGCGGAGATGGCCGATCTGCCAGAGGAGGTCCGCAACGTGACCGACCCGCTCGACGCGGTCGGCAACACGACCAAGGCAGTGACCAAGGGATACGCGATCGGCTCGGCGGCGCTCGCCGCGCTCGTGCTGTTCAACGCGTTCGAGACCGAGGTGGCCAACGCCGGCAAGCATCCGGACTTCTCGATTGGCAACCCGGCCGTCCTGATCGGCCTGCTGATCGGCGGGCTGATGGTCTACCTGTTCGCCTCGCTGGCCATGGAGGCCGTCGGCCGGGCCGGCGGTGCCGTGGTCGAGGAAGTCCGGCGGCAGTTCCGCGAGAAGCCCGGAATCATGGAGGGGACCGACACGCCCGAGTACGGCGCTGCGGTCGCGCTCGTGACCCGCGCGGCCCAGCGGGAGATGATCCTGCCCTCGCTGATTCCGATCCTGATCCCCTTCATCGTCGGCCTGATCAGCATCGAGGCCCTCGGCGGCCTGCTGATGGGCGTGATCGTGGTCGGGCTGTTCGTGGCCATCTCGATGACCTCGGGCGGCGGCGCATGGGACAACGCCAAGAAACTGATCGAGGACGGCGCCTACGGCGGCAAGGGATCCGAGGCGCATGCCGCCGCGGTCACCGGCGACACCGTGGGCGATCCCTACAAGGACACCGCCGGGCCGGCGATCAACCCGATGATCAAGGTGACGAACATCGTGGCCCTGTTGATCATCCCGATTATCACCTGAGCATCTCCAAGCTCAGGTAAGGCGCGGTCGACCCTCGGCTTCCTGAAGCTGAGGGTCGGCGTGCCGCCGTGCTCTCTGTGCACCAATTCGTCTAATTTCTCCACCCTGCCGTCCACAAGCGGCTAGCCTCACAGCGCGCAAATGTCTCTAGAGTCCTCGGCATGTTCATCCTGATCGTCGGTTCGGGCCGGGTCGGGTCCGCGGTGGCCAAGCGGGCGCTCGACGCGGGGCATGAGGTGTCCGTCCTGGACAGCGACCCGCTCTCGCACGAGCGGCTCGACAAGGATCAGCTGACGACGTGGGAGGACGCTGGCGGAAGGTTCACGGTCAGCACCGCGCTCGAGATCGACGGACTGATCGAGGCCGGCATCGAGCAGGCCGACGTGTTCGTGGCGGCCACCAGCGGGGATAACACGAACCTGGTGATTGCCCAGATCGCGCAACGGCGTTTCAAGGTCAAGCGCGTGGTGGTCCGGGTCGCCGATCCTGGTCGCGCCTCCTGGTATGCCGAGCAGGGCCTGCTGACCATCTGCCCGACCCAGGTCGCGGTTGACGAGGCGTCACGCGTGGTACTGGCGTAGACAAGGTTGCTGCCTGACATGAGGGACCGCCCATGTACGTGATCATCGCCGGTGCCGGGAAGGTCGGCTGGAACCTCGCGCGCGAGCTGATCGCCAAGGAGCGCGAGGTGACGCTGATCGAGTCTGACCATGCGCGCTATCGGGTGGTCGAGGAGGAGCTCGAGCACGCCGTCCAGTACGGCGACGCAACCGAGCTGTGGGTCCTCGAACGCGCTGGCATCCAGCGCGCCGACCTCGTGATCGCGGTCACCGGCGACGACGAGGACAACATTCTCATCTGCCAGATGGCCAAGGAGAAGTACGGCGTCCAGCGGATCGTCGCCCGGGTCAACAACCCGCGCAACCTGCAGCATTTCCGCCTGCTCGACGTCCAGCCCGCGGTCTCGGCCACGGACCTGATCCTGCGCCTGATCGAGCACGAGGTCCCCGAGTACGGTCTCGTGCAGCTGCTCGCGCTCGAGGAGGAGCACCTGGAGATCATCGAGCTCGAGGTCGGCCAGGGCTCGGTGGCGGCGGGCCAGCGCGTACAGGACGTGCGGCTGCCCGACGGCTCCCTGATCATCTCGGTCCTGCGCGGCGGGGCCGGGTTCGTACCGAAGTCCGACTCGGTGATCCAGCCGGGCGATCAGGTGCTGCTGATTCTCGATCCGGGCCTCGAGGCGCAGATCACGCCTCAGTTCGCACCCAACGGCGCCAGCCCGTCAGGCTGATCGTGGCCGATCGGCACGTTGCCTACGCGCTGATTGGAGGCGGCCTCGCCGCCGGCAACTGTGCTCGCTGGCTGCGCGAGTCCGGCGCCGAGGGACCGATTCTGCTCATCGGGCGCGAGTCAGACCTGCCCTACAACCGCCCGCCGTGCTCGAAGGGTTACCTCCAGGGCCACGAGTCCCGCGAGGACACCCTCTTCCGTCCCGCCGAGTGGTACGAGGAGCAGCAGGTCGAGGCACTGACCCGCGTGTCGGTCAAGTCCCTCGATCTGGCCGAGCGCAGCGTCGAGCTCTCCGACGGCCAGGACGTGAGCTTCGACAAGGCGCTCGTCGCCACCGGCGCCGGCGTCCGCCGCGTGTCGGTCCCCGGCGCCGAGCTCGAGGGGATCCACTACCTCCGCACGCTCGGCAACACCGACACGATCCGCGCCGACGCCGCCGGCAAGAAGGTGGTGCTGATCGGCGGCTCCTACATCGCCTGCGAGGTCGCCGCCTCCCTGACCGAGCTGGGCAGCTCCTGCTCCCTGGTGATGCTCGAGTCCGTCCCGCTGAGCCGCCACTTCGGCGAGCAGGCCGGGCGCTTCTTCGAAGACCGCATGGCCGAGCACGGGATCGAGACCTTCGGCGACGACGAGCTCGACCGGTTCGAGGGCACCGGCGGCAGGGTCACCCGCGTGATCACCAAGAGCGGCCGCCAACTCGACGCCGACGCGGTCGTGATCGGGATCGGCGCCGTGCCCGACGTCAGACTGGCCCGCACCGCGGGTCTGGAGATCGGCGAGGGTGGGGGCGTGGTCGTCGACTCCCGGCTACAGAGCGCCGTGCCCGGCATCTTCGCCGCGGGCGACATGGCCGAGTACGAGAGCGTCGTGCACGGCGGCGCGCGTCTCCGGATCGAGCACTGGGACGTCGCCTTCAATCAGGGCAAGACGGCGGCGCTCAACATGCTCGGCCACGACCAGCCCCACGACGTCGTGCCGTACTTCTTCTCCGACCTCTCCGACTGGGCGTCGCTCGAGTACATCGGCCCGGCCCACGAGTGGGACCAGGAGGTCGTGCGCGGTTCGCTCGACGCGGGCGAGTTCTCGATCTTCTATCTGCGCGGTGGCCGCGTGGCGGCGGCCCTGTCCGTCGGCCGTTCGGACGACCTCGAGCACGCCCGTCGGCTGCTGGTTGACGGGACTGACGTGAGCGGTCGGGTGGGCGCGCTCGCCGACGTCTCGACAGATCTCAGTTCGCTCTGACGCTCGATAGCCCGGTCGCGACGAGCCAGACTGAGTAGCTGCCGGGCAAGGACTCGAACCTTGAATTCCAGGGCCAGAACCTGGCGAGTTGCCAATTACTCCACCCGGCAGTAGATTGACGCACCAGCTTGCGGTGCTTCGTCGATCGGCTGCGACTGCGGGCGCGAGTATAGCCATGCGCGCCCGTTCCGTCCGCCATGCATGGGAACGTATGTTCGCGCCGCGGGCGCGCCGGACATACGATTGGATCGAGATCAGAGGCTTCTACGAGTCTGGTCACACGGCCACCGAGTGCCAGGTCCAGTTCGGCATCTCGAACGGCGCTTGGCACGGCGCAGTCCGGCGAGGCGCGATCCTTCTCCGCGACATCCGGTCGCGCCCGCGCACCGAGACGCGAAATGCCGTCGCGAAGCTACTCGCTGCCGGGCTATCGCCGGCGGCGATCGCGCGGGAGCTCGGTATCTCGAAGCCGACGGTGTGCTTCCACATGCGCAAGCTCGGCATCGCACCCCGGGTTGAACCGGCCCGCCGGTATGACTGGACCGCGGTCCGCGACTACTACGACGCTGGACACTCCGCGGCGGACTGTCGGGCGCATTTTGGGTTCGGAGCCAATGCATGGGCAGACGCGGTTCGCCGCGGTGTCATCACGCCCAGACCGAAGCTCGAACCGATCTCGGACGTGCTGGCGGCGGGGCGGCAGCGCAGTCGTGCCCACGTGAAGGCCCGACTCATGACCGCAGGCCTGAAGCATGCGCAGTGCGAGGAGTGCGGACTAACCCACTGGCAGGGTGCGTCGATCTCGCTCGAGCTTCACCACGTCAACGGCGACGGTGACGACAACCGGCTGGCCAATCTCCGTCTGCTCTGTCCCAACTGTCACAGTCAAACCGACACCTGGGGAGGTAAGAACAAGGCACGCCGCAAGACTGCCGCCTGAAAGGGGCGACCGGTCGGTGCCACACGGTGCCATGCGTGCGACTGAAGCTTGGGGTGTGTGAACTTTGAGCCATATGCGGGCAAAAAACGTTGTCTTTTGTGCCAGCTGCTGGTGCCGTAAACGCGTTTCCTGTGGTAGGTTGGCCGTGGGACCGGGCCCCGTCCACATCGAGCGCTTAGGGAGGCGTGGAGATGCTTGGTGCACGTGATCGCCGCTCCGTCTGTCGATCCGATCAGGGGCCGCCGCCCCGGGACGGTGGGAGGTCCGTCACCGCTGGGGGTGTGGATGACGGGGGCGAGCCGGCGGGCCGGGGGCGGCTGAGGACGAGGCTGCTGGTGAGCGCGGCGATCGCCATCGCGGCGTTGGCGACGGTTCCCGCCGCTGCCACGGCGGCCAAGCGCGCCAAGCCGGCGCAGGCATCGGACTGTCCGTGGGTCGGCTCGACGCAGCCGATCGCTCGACGGGTCGCCGAGGTCATGAGCAATATGACCGTGGCGGACGAGGATTTCCTGGTCGAGGGACACGGCACCGCCAATGAGCCGCCCACTCCGGGAGGGAATCCGTACGTGTTCTGGATGCCGGGCATACCGACCTCGAGCTCCGGCGCGCCGCTGTGCATCCCGGCGCTCGGCGAGGAGGACGGGCCCGCCGGCGTGGCGGACGGCCTGCCCGATGTCACGCAGCTGCCGGCCGGGGTGGACCTGGCGGCCACATTCGATCCGTCGCTCGCGTCCCAGTACGGCCAGGTGATCGGGTCGGAGGAGCGCGGAAAGGGCGCGGCAGTCAACCTCGGACCGACGATCAACATCGACCGCGACCCGCGGTGGGGCCGGTCGTTCGAAGCGTTCACTGAGGACCCGTTCCTGAACGCGGCGCTCGCCACGAGCGAGATCGACGGCGTGCAGAGCACGGGGGAGATGTCGCAGGTCAAGCACTTCGCCGCCTACAACCAGGAGACGAATCGCAACACGGAGAACGATGACGTGATCGCGAGCCAGCGGACGCTGAACGAGATCTACCTCCCGGCGTTCCAGGCAGCTGTGCAGCAGGCCAAGGCCGGTTCGGTGATGTGCTCGTACGCAACCGTCAACGGTAGTTATGCCTGCCAGAGCCGCTACCTGATGACGAACAAGCTCGACCAGGAATGGGACTTCCCGGGCTTTGTCACCTCGGACTACGGGGCACTGCACAGCACGGCGGGCGGCGCGTACGCCGGTCTGGATCAGGAACAGCCGTTCAACACGTACTTCGGGACGCCACTTCTGGACGCCGTCCTGGGCGGCGCGATTCCCCAGCCGGTGCTGAACACGATGGTGCAGCGGATGCTCACCGAGATGTTCCGATTCGGGCTGTTCGACAATCCGCCCACCGGGAACCCCTACTCGGCGGTTACCACGCCGGCGCACCAGGCGACCGGCACGAAGGTGGCCGAGGCCGGCACGACGCTGCTGAAGAACAACGGCGGCACGCTGCCGCTCTCGAAAGGGAACACCGTGGCCGTGATCGGCCCGGCCGCCTCGGCTTCGCCGATCTACGGCGGCGGCGGTAGCGCATACGTCATCCCGTCCCAGACTGTGACGCCGCTCGCGGGGATCCAGAACGCGGACGGCGCGAGCAACGTCACATACACACAGGGGTTGCCGACCGATTCATCGCTGGCGGCGATCCCATCCCCGCCGCTCAGCCCGGCCTTCCCGACGGGTGGGTTGACGTACGGGCAGTCCTACACGGGGACGCTGACCGCGCCCGAGACCGGGACGTACGTGCTCGCGATCACCAACCCGTGCGGCTGCTACTCGCCGGAATACCTGTCGCTCAACGGGCAGCAGTTGATCGACAATCCAAGCACGCCGCCGGTGAACGTCTACTCGGTGGCAGTGAACCTGGTCGCGGGCCAGACCTACACGCTGGCGGTCTCCGGCGGCGGCGAGGCGAGTGCGCTGACCTGGGCCAGGCCCTCGGATCTCGCTCCGGGCATCGCCGCGGCGGTGCAGGCGGCCACGTCGGCCTCGAGCGCCGTGGTGGTCGCCTCCGACGACACCGAGTCCGAGGCCACGGATCGGCTGGGCCTGAACCTACCCTCGGCGCAGGATGAGCTGATCTCGGCCGTGACCGCGGCCAATCCGCACACGACGGTCGTCATCGACGCCGGCGCGCCGGTGCTGATGCCGTGGCTCAGCCAGGCCGGCGCCGTCCTCGACGCGTGGTATCCGGGGCAGTCCAACGGCACGGCACTGGCCAGCGTGCTGTTCGGGCAAACGGACCCGAGCGGTCACCTGCCCGTGACCTTCCCGACCAGCCTGAGTCAGGTTCCGGCCGCGAAGCCCGAGCAGTTCCCCGGCGTCAATGGCCAGGTGCTGTACACGGAAGGCCTCGACGTCGGCTACCGCTGGTATGACGCCCAGAACCTCACGCCGCTGTTCCCGTTCGGCTATGGACTGTCCTACACGACGTTCGGCTTCAAGAAGCTGAGTGTCACTCCGACGTCCTCGGACGGCGTCAGCAACGTGACGGTTTCGGCGACCATCACCAACACCGGAAAGACCGCCGGGGCGGATGTCGCCCAGCTTTATTTGAGCGATCCGTCAGCGGCCGGCGAGCCGCCGCGTGAGCTGGTCGGATTCAAGCGGGTGTACCTACCCGCGGGCCAATCCGCGCGGCTGCAGTTCACGATCACACCGCGAGATACGTGGTGGTGGGATCAGGACGCGGGTGGCTGGACCCAGAGCGTCGGCAGCTACGGCGTTTACGTGGGTGATTCCTCGGCGCTGGCCGACCTGCCGCTCCGCGGCTCGTTCAGCATCCCCCAAACGGCGGGCGCGCGGCAGGTGGTGGTCCGCGCTCCACGCGTGATCCATCCAGGTCAGTCCGGCACGGTCTATGTCAGGCTGACCCACGGGGGCGACGAGACGCTCCGGAACGTGATCATCTCGCTCCAGCTGCCGCAGGGCTGGACCCAGCAGGTGCTCGGCCGATCGGCGTTCAATCGCCTTCCGGCCGACCAGTCTGCCCTGGTCAAGTTCGCGGTGACGCCGCCCAGCTGGGAGCCGGCGACCAACGACGTGGTGCACGCCACCGCGCAGCTCGGTCCCGACGCCCAGCGCGAGGCGGGGACGACAGTCGGCGTCCACTGAGTCGGGTTCGCCGCCGGCGGGTGCTCCGCGCCCGCCGGCGGTGCTCGACACTCGCCGGCGGTGCTCGACACTCGCCGGCGGTGCTCGACAGTCGCTGGCGGCGCCCGACGCCGCGGATACGGCGCCGCGAGGATCAGCTAAGCCGTCAGCTTGGGTCGGTGAACTGCGCTGGCTCCTTGAGCATGCCGGCCCTGACCGCCTCGAGCTGGTTCGGCGTGCCCAGCAGGCCGAGCTGGATCTCGGCCTCGAGGCGCAGCGTCTCCTCGCGCGAGCCGGTCCACGACTCGTCAAACAGTCGCTTCATCCCGCGCACGGCGTCCGGTGAGCGACCCGCGATCTCGTCGGCCAAGGCGCGCGCCGCGGCGAGCGGATCGTCGACTACATGCGAGACCAGCCCGAGCTCGAACGCCTCTTGACCGCTCACCACGCGGCCGGTGAACGCGAGCTCCTTGGCCACGTCGATCCGCACCAGCCGGGGGAGGGTCCGCGTGATGGCCATGTCCGGGACCAGTCCCCACTTGACCTCGAGCAGGGAGAGCTTGGCGTCGGCCGTGGCGAAGCGCACGTCGGCGGCGATCGCGATCTGCAGCCCGCCGCCCAGGCAGTGGCCGTGGATCGCCGCGATCACCGGCACCGGGACCTCGAGCCAGCGGTGGGCCGTGCGCTGGAACCAGTTGGGAACCGCCTCGCGCAGGGGAGCCATCAGCGAGTCCGAACTGGGCTGGCTGGCCATCACGCCGGCCACATCGAGGCCGGAGCAGAAGCTCGGCCCCTCGCCGTGCAGCACCACGGCGCGCACGCCCGGCTCGACCGCCACCCGCTCGGCCGCGGCGATGATCGCGTCGAACATCGCGACGTCGAGGGCGTTGTGCTTCTCGGGCCGGGTCAGGGTGACGACCGCTACGTGGTCGTCGATTTCGATCGCGACGCGCTCGCGGGTCTGGACGCTTGAGTTGGTTTCGCTCATCGTCGGAGAACACTACCTACCGATCCACGGACGCGACCTCGTCGCCGACCGCCACGGATCCCGGGTGCACGACCCGCCCCCAGATCCCGAACGGCAGCGGCTCGGTCGTGTTCAGGCCGGTCCGGTAGGACCCCAGGATGTCGAGCGTCGGCAGATCCACCTTGGCGGTGTCGGGATCGCGGCTGGTGATCATGCAGCGTCCCACGTGCCCGCCGAACGCGACCACGGCCTCGCCGATCCGATACGCACCGTGATCGACCCAGCCGTCCTCCGCATTTGCCTCGACGCCGTCGATCTCGATCAGCATCCGGAAGCGCCGCGGGTCGATCGACTCGAGACCCCCGACCTCCGCCAGCCGGGCCAGCGAGGCGCGGGAGATCAGCGACACTGAGCCGTCGATCCCGCGGTCGACGGCCGTGCCCCGACCATCCGCCTCGACCAGTCGCAGCGGTTGCCCGCACACTTCGCTGAGCGCCTCCGACCACTGTCCGTGCACCAGCCGGCCGCCGGCCATCTGAGAGAAGAAGCTTGTCCTGATCTCCTCGCCCAGCCCCACTTCGCCCTCGACGATGCGGCCGTCCGGAAGCGAGAGCCGGAGCGTCCTGTCCGTGTCGGAATAGTCGGCGACCACGGTCTGCAGGGCACCCAGCATCTTGCTGTTGACCATCCGGCCGCGCTCGTCGATCACGTAGAACCGGCGGTTCTCGTGTACGCCCTCGGGCGTCAGGGTGACGCGGTCGACCTGGTGCAGGCGCGTGGCCTTGACCGGCGTGATCGCGAGCCCGGTGACGGTCGGCATATCGGTCAGAGCCTACGCCGCGGAAGCCTGCTCGGCCCAGTCGCGGTAGAGCTCCCAGTAGCGCCCCTGCTCCTCGAGTAGCTCCTCGTGCGTGCCGTCCTCGACCACCTGCCCGTGCTCCAGCACGAGGATTCGGCTGGCGCCCCGGATCGTCGAGAGCCGGTGGGCGATGACGATCGCGGTCCGCCCGGCCACGAGCCGGCGCATTCCCTGCTCGATCAGCGATTCGGTGTGCACGTCCACGTTCGAGGTCGCCTCGTCGAGGACCAGGATGCGCGGATCCGCCACCAGCGCTCGCGCGAACGCGACCAGCTGGCGCTGACCGGCCGACAGCTGCACGCCGCGCTCGCCGATCTGCGCGTCGTAGCCGTCCGGGAGCTCGGAGATGAAGTCGTCGGCTCCGACCGCCCGCGCGGCCAGCTGGACCTCCTCGTCGCTGGCGCCGGGCCGGCCGAACGCGATGTTCTCGCGGATCGTGCCGCTGAACAGGAACGCCTCCTGCGGGACGATTCCCATCTGCGAGCGCACCGAATGAGCGCTCACCGATCGCAGGTCGTGTCCGTCGACGAGCACGCCACCCGATGTCGGGTCGTAGAAGCGCGCCACGAGCTTGGCGAATGTGGACTTGCCCGCGCCGGTCGAGCCGACCAGGGCCACCGTCTGCCCGGGCGGGATCACGAGATCGACGTCCCGCAGCGCGTAACCGTCGTCGTCGCCAGAAGCCGAGCCGTACTGGAAGGACACATCGTCGAAGCGCAGCTCGCCCCGGATACCGGGCAGCTCGACCGCGTCGGGAGCGTCAACCAGGTCCGGGTCCTCGTCGAGCAGCTCGAAGATCTTGTCCAGCGCCGCCATGCCCGACTGGTAGGTGGTGTAGAGCTGGGAGAGCTGCTGGATCGGGTCGAAGAAGTTGTTGAGCGCGGCGACGAACGCGAACACGACCCCGGTCGTGGCATGCCCGCTGATCGCCTCGATCCCGCCGACCACGAGGATCTCGACCGTGACCAGCGCCGAGAGGAACTCGACGAGGGGGAAGTACGCCGCGTTGAGGTTGACCGTGGTCATGTTCGCGGCCCGGTTCTCCTCGTTGAGCTCCCGGAAATGCTCGATGTGGCGCTTCTCCTGGCCGTATGCGCGCACGACCCGGATGCCCGAGAGCGTCTCCTGCAGGTACCCGGTGATCGTCGCGATCTTCTCCCGCGTGAGCCGGTAGGCGTCGGCCGACGCGATCCGGAACACGACGCCGCCCGCGAACAGGATCGGCAGCGCGATGAACGTCAGGAGCGCCAGGTGGAGATCGATCACCATCAGGATCACCACGACCCCGATGAGGGTCAGGCCGGACTGGAACAGCGTCGCCATCCCGTCCTCGACCAGCTGATCGAGCGCCTCGACGTCGTTGGTCATCCGCGAGATGATCACGCCGGCTCGGTTGCGCGAGTAGAACCCGATCGAGAGCTGCTGCAGGTGGGTGAACAGCCGGATGCGGAGATCCTGGAGCGCGCGCTGTCCGACCCAGCCCACCAGGTAGGTCTGCGCATAGGAGGCGACCGCGTACACGACCGCCGAGGCGAGGAAGGCGGCGACGATCAGATCGAGCGCGCCGGCGTCGTGCCGCTCGATCCCGTTGTCGATCGCCAGCTTGGCGAGCGGGGCCGGCGCGAGCGCGGCAGCCGTGGCGGCCACCAGCGACACGAACATGGCGAGCACGCGCCACTTGTACGGGGCCAGCAGCTCGATCAGCCCGCGCAGCTTGCGCGCCCGGCCGCGGCCTTGACGCACACGTAGCCTCGGCAACCTCACAGTCCCACCGCCCCGGCTGCCTTGCGGGTCATGAACACCTGGTCGGGCATCCCCTTCTCGACGATCTCGCGGTACAGGTCGGATTCCTCGAGCAGGTCGTCGTGGCTCCCATGCGCGGCCACGCGGCCGTCCTCGAGCACGACGATCTCGTCGGCGAGGGCGATCGTCGAGAGCCGGTGGGCGATCACGAACGTGGTCCGGCCCGCCATGACCTGGCGCAGCGCGGTCTTGATCTCCTGCTCGGTCGAGGCGTCGACCGACGAGGTCGCATCGTCCAGAACCAGGATGCGCGGATCCGCCAGCACCGCCCGGGCGATCGCGATCCGCTGGCGCTGGCCGCCCGACAGGGTCAATCCCCGCTCGCCGACCCGTGTCTCATAACCCTTCGGGAGCTCGGAGATGAAGCCGTCGGCCTGGGCCACCTGGGCGGCGCGGACGACCTCCTCGCGAGTCGCATCGGGGCGGCCGTAGGCGATGTTCTCGTGCACGGTGGCCGAGAACAAGAACGGATCGTCGGTGACCAGGGCGATCGCGTGGCGCAGCGAGGCCAGGTCGACCTCGCGCACGTCGGCGCCGTCGATCCGGATCGATCCGGAGCTGGCGTCGTACAGCCGCGGGAGCAGCGACACGAGCGCGGTCTTGCCCGAACCCATCGCGCCGACGAGCGCGACCGTGCTGCCCGGCTCGATCTCCAGATCGATGTCGCGCAGGGCGGGGCGCGCGGCGCCCTCGAAGGTCAGGCTGACGTCGCGCAGGGAAACACGACCGGCTCCCTCGGGGAGCGGCGGCGCGTCCGCCGGAGCGGTGATCCGGGGCGCGCGATCGAGCACCTGGAAGATGCGGGCGCCCGAGGCGGTAGCCCGCTGCGCGGCGCTCAGCATGTAGCCGAGCGTGCGCATCGGCGAGATCAGCATCAGCAGGTAGGCGTAGAAGGCGGTGAAGGCGCCGATGCTCAGCGACCCGTGGATGACTTCCCGGCCTCCGATGAGCAGGATCAGCGCCAGCCCGATGTTGGGCAGGAAGCTGATCAGCGGCGTGTAACGGGCCTGGATCTTGGTCGCGTACAGCTGCTGATCGAACACGCGCTGGACCGAATGGCGGAAGCGCTCGAGCTGGCGCTCCTCCTGGGCGAATGCCTTGATCACCCGCACGCCCGAGACGTTTTCCTCGGCGTCGGCGGTCAGCTCGGCGATCCGCTGCTGGGCCTCCCGCAGCGCGGGCTGTGAGTGCTTGCCGTAGCGGTTGGCGATCAGCACGACGAACGGCACGGGCGCCAGCGCCAGCGCGGCCAGCCCCGGCTGAAGGACGAACATCGCCACCGCGGCAAGCGCGATCGTGAGCACCGACTGGCCGATGAAGATCAGGCCGTAGCCGAGAAAGAAGCGCACCGACTGAAGGTCGACGGTCGCCCGCGACATCAGCTGACCGGTCTGCTGGCGGTCGAAGAACCCGAGCTCGAGCCGCTGGAACTGCTCGTAGAGCGTGTTGCGCAGGTCGAACTCGACCCCGAGCGAGACGCGGCCGGCGACCAGTCGCCGCGCGGCGCTCAGCCCGAGTCGCAGCACGCCGGCCAGGCCAATCAGGACCGCCAGCATGACCAGGTGGTGCTCGTGATGGGCGTTGACCGAGTTGATCGCGTAACCGGTCAGTGCCGGGATCAGCACGGTCATCACCATCGCGCCCGCGGCGAGGACGAACGACCACCAGACCGCCCGCCGATACGGGCGCAGGAAGCCTAGAAGTCGCCTGAAAACAAGCACTTCATAAAGTATAGTAAAGCAGCCTGATTTGGGCCTCGCTCCGGTGCGGGGATCAGCGCCAGCACCCACACGTCGCCGCGTGACGTGGCGCGGGCGCCGCTCGCTCCCGCCGCGAGCAGCGCCGCCGCCACGGCAAGTAGTCCGACCAGGCGGCGCGTCATCCGAGCCGCGTGGTGATGTACGCCCTCAGCATGAGCTTGCCCTCGGCGAGCAAGGCGCGATCGCCGCGGCGGTCGCGCCGGAACGCCTCGCGAAGCAGTCCGTCCCCGGTGAGCACGACCATCTCTGCCACCCGTACGCGTGTGCGGCGGCTGGCGTTCGGCCAGTGGTGGGCCAGAATCCGCTCGATCGAGCGCGCGATCGCGGTCCGCGTCGGGCGGGTGGCATCGCGTATGTGCTCGGTGCGCAGGCCGCCATACCAGAGGGCGAGGAAGCCGGGGCGCGCGCGGAAGCCGGCGATCAGCACGTCGAGGACGGCAGCCACCGGATCCTCGATGGGCGTGGCCTCGTCGGCGTCGGCGACCCCGGCCACGAGATCCTCGAGGTCTGACCAGTAGCGCACCGCGAGCGCCTCGACGATCGCCTGCTTGTCCGGGAAGAAGCGATATACCGAGCCGATCGGGACGCCGGCTCGGGCGGCCACCAGCGTGGTCGTGAACGCGGCCGCCCCCTCGGCCGCGAGCACCTCATCGGCCGCGTCGAGGACGCGACGGAGGCGCTCGCGGCTGCGGGCCTGGATCGGGGCGTTGCGCAGTCGGTCAGGGGAGGGGGCGCGGTTCACGGTTCAAACTTGAAAGTGAAGTTCCCTTCAAGTAATCATTTCAATCGTGATGCTCGAGCGGGAGCGAGAGCGCGTCGCCGCGGCCGCGGCGCGCCTAGCCGCGGACGCGCGCGTGACCGGTACCGCCGGCAACGTCTCCGAACGCGCCGGAGAGCTGGTGGCGGTGACGCCCACCGGCGCGCGGCTCGACGCGGTCACCCCGGCCGACGTCGCCGTCGTCGACCTCGACGGGGAGCAGCACGATGGCGAGCTGGCTCCGAGTTCCGAGCTCGGGCTGCACCTGGGCGTGTACGCGCGCTTGCAGGCCGGCGCGGTCGTTCACACCCACGCGCCGTTCGCGACCGCGCTCGCCTGTGTGATCGACGAGTTGCCGGTCGTCCACTACCAGATGCTTGCCCTCGGTGGAGCGGTGCGGGTCGCCCCCTACGCGACGTTCGGCACGCCCGAGCTGGCCGAGCTGACCCTCGAGGCGCTCGAGGGTCGGAGCGCCGCGCTGATGGCCAACCACGGCGCGATCGCCTACGGGCCAGACCTCGAGATCGCCATGGCCCAGTCCGAGCTCCTCGAATGGGCCTGCCAGCTGTACTGGCGGGCCGCCTCCGTCGGGGCGCCACGCACACTGGAGGCGGACGAGCAGCTCGAGTTCATCGAGACGGTCAGCCGCCGCGGCTACGGGATCAAGCAGCGGAGCGCGCGATGAAGGTCGTCACGCTCGGTGTTCACGTGGTCGACGTGCTCGTCCGTCCTGTCGAGGAGATTCCGGCCGGGCAGGGCGCGACGCTCGTCGAGCAGATCCGGGTCACTCCGGCGGGACCCGCGGGAGGCACCGCGATCACGCTGGCGAAGCTCGGGGCGAGCGTGCGCACGGCCGGCGCGATCGGCGCGGACGAGCTCGGGTCCCTGTTGCTCGAGCTGCTCGAAGGGTTCGGCGTCAATACCACGCTGCTCGTGCCCCGCGAGGACGTGCAGACCTCGGCCAGCGTGCTCCCGATCCGGCCCGACGGCTCGCGCCCGGCGTTTCACGTGATCGGCGCCAACGCCACCTACTCCTCGGCGGACGCGCCGTGGGAGGCGATCGCGGCGGCCGACTACCTGCATCTGGGCGCGCCCGAGTTCATGGGCGGCGAGGAGGCGGCGAAGCTCCTGGCCTTCGCGCGCGAGCACGGAGTCGTGACCTCGGCCGACATCCTGGCGCCGGGTGAGCAGGCGGCGGCGATCTTCGACTGGATCGCGCCGGCCTTCGCGCATCTGGACTATCTGCTGCCCAACGAGGACCAGGTGCTCGCCTTGACCGGCCGCGCTGGCACTCAGCTCGGCCCGGCGTGCACCGCGCTGCTCGAGCGCGGGATCGGGTGCGTGGCGGCAACCTGTGGCGCCGACGGCGCGCTGGTCGTCGACCGCGAGGGCGAGGCCCGAGTGCCGGCGTTCGAGGTCGACGTGGTCGACACCACCGGCTGCGGCGATGCCTTCTCGGCGGGTTTCCTGCGCGGGCTATCGCTCGGGCGCGCGCCCGCCGACGCTGCGGCGCTGGGCTGTGCCGCCGCGGCGCTCGTCGCCCAGGGCCTCGGTTCCGACCACGGCCAATTCGATCTCGCCGCGGCCGACGCACTCATCAACCACTCGAACAAGGCGGTGTCCGGATGACCGACGACGAAACTGAGAATTTCCCGGCGCCGGCTTCGCCGTCGCCTCATGCAATTTCACGCCGGCGGTTCATCGCAGGGACGCTGGTCGCGGGTGCCGCCGCGGCGTACCCGTCGGCGGCCGACGCCGCTAAGAAGAAGACCCACAACCACGAGCACAAGCACAAGAAGCGGGCCAAGAGCAAGATCCATAAGGCCGACGTGGTCGTCGTCGGGGCCGGTTTCGCCGGCCTGACGGCCGCGCGCCTGGTCGCGGCCCAGGGCCACTCGGTGACCGTGCTCGAGGCGCGCGATCGCGTGGGCGGGCGGGCCTGGAACCACGACCTCGGGAACGGGGACGTGTCCGAGCGCGGCGGAACGTTCGTGGGTCCGACCCAGGATCACATCTCGGCGCTGGCCACCGCGGTCGGGGTGGGGACGTTCCCGACTTACGACACCGGGAACGACCTGTACGTCAACAACGTCGATGACCCGCTCGGGCTGATCGGGCCGATGCAATACAGCGACACCGGTCCGCTCGGCACCGCGCCGCCGGACCCGACGATCGCCGCCGAGATCGTCGAGGTCGTACAACAGCTCGACCAGATGTCGACGCAGGTGCCCGTCGACGCCCCCTGGGAGGCGTCGAATGCCTCGAGCTGGGACGGCCAGACGCTCCAGAGCTGGATCGACGCCAACAGCGTCACGCCCCGCTTCAAGGCCCTGGTCGCCGCTGCCACGCGGCCGATCTTCGGCGCCGAGCCGGGCGAGCTGTCGCTGCTGTTCACGCTGTTCTACATCGCCGCCTCCGGCAATGAGCAGAACGCCGGCACGTTCGAGCGCAACTTCGACACGCGGGGCGGCGCCCAGCAGTCGCGCTTCATCGGCGGCTCGCAGGAGATCGCCATCCGGGTTGCCGCCGCGCTCGGCGATAGCGTGGTGCTGAATTCGCCGGTCAGCCAGATCACGCACGGCAAGAACGACGTCGTGGTCTACTCGGAGGCGCTCACGGTCAGCGCCAAGCAGGTGATCGTGGCGATCCCGCCGACGCTCACCGCGCGCCTGGACTACGACCCGCCCATGCCGTACGCCCGGGACCAGTTGGTTCAGCGCTATCCGCAGGGCACGCTGACCAAGGTCGCCGCGGTCTACAGCACGCCGTTCTGGCGCGCGAGCGGGTTGACCGGCCAGGTGCTCGACACCGGCGGGCCGGTCAGCGCGTCGTTCGACGACTCGCCGCCGGACGGCTCGCCCGGCGTGCTGTTCGGGTTCGTGGGCGGCGATAACGCGCGCAGCTACAACGCGATGTCGCCCTCCGATCGCCAGTCGGCCGTGCTCAACCAGTACGCGACTTGGATGGGCTCAGACGCGCTCAACCCCCAGGCCTACTTCGACACCATCTGGTCCGAGGAGGTGTGGACCCGCGGCTGCCCGGTGGGCATCCCGTCGCTGGGGACGCTGCTCGCCTACGGCCCGCAGATCCGCCAACCCGTGGGGCGCATCCACTGGGCCGGCACCGAGACCTCGACCTACTGGAACGGCTACATGGACGGCGCGGTGCGCTCCGGCGAGCGCGCCGCCGCCGAGGTTCTGTCCGCGTTGTAGGTGTCCTGCTCAGAGGTTGATCGCGACGTACTTGGTCTCGAGGTATTCCTCGATGCCTTCGTAGCCGCCCTCGCGCCCGAAGCCGGACTGCTTGATGCCGCCGAACGGGGCGCCGGCGTTGGAGACCATCCCCTGGTTGAGCCCAACCATGCCGGTCTCGAGTCGCTCGACCACGCGCAGCGCGCGCTTGAGGTTGTTCGTGTAGACGTAGGCGACCAGGCCGTACTCGGTGTCGTTGGCGGCGGCGATCGCCTCGTCCTCATCGGTGAACCCCTTGACCGGCGCCACCGGGCCGAAGATCTCCTCCGTGAGCAGCTTGGCGTCCTCGGGGACGTCGGTGAGAACGGTGGGATCGTAGAAATAGCCGGCGCCGTCGCGGGTATGGCCGCCGACGACGGCCTTAGCGCCGCGCCCGAGCGCGTCCTCGACGAGCTCGGCGACCTTGCCGCGCTGGGCGTCGTCGATCAGCGGCCCGACCTGCACGCCGTCCTCGGTGCCGCGCCCGACCTTGAGCGCGCCCATCTTCTCGGCCAGCTTCTCGGCGAACTGGTCGGCGACCTTGTCGGCCACGTGGAACCGGTTGGCGGCAGTGCACGCCTCGCCGCCATTGCGCATCTTCGCGATCATCGCGCCCTGGACGGCGGCGTCGACGTCGGCGTCGTCGAACACGATGAACGGCGCGTTGCCGCCCAGCTCCATCGATAGCCGCAGCAGGTTTTGCGAGGCCTGCTCCATGAGCGTTCGCCCGACCTCGGTCGAGCCCGTGAAGGACAGCTTGCGCAGGCGCTGATCGGCGATCAGCGGCGCCATCGTCTCGCCCGAGGAGGATGCCGTGAGGAGGTTCACGACCCCGGCGGGGAGGCCGTTCTCCTCGAGGATCTTGACCAGCATCAGCATCGACAGCGGCGTCTGCTTCGCGGGCTTGATCACGACCGTGCATCCGGCCGCGACGGCCGGTCCGATCTTGCGGGTGCCCATCGCCAGCGGGAAGTTCCACGGCGTGATCAGCAGGCAAGGCCCGACCGGCTGCTTCATCGTCAGCACGCGGCCCTGGCCGTTGGAGTTGGTCGAGTAGCGCCCGTCGATCCGGACCGCTTCCTCGGAGAACCAGCGGAAGAATTCGGCGCCGTAGGCGATCTCGGCCTTGGACTCCGCGAGCGGTTTGCCCATCTCGAGCGTCATCAGCAAGGCCAGATCATCGGCGCGGGAAACGATCGCCTCGAAGCAGCGGCGCAGGATCTCACCGCGCTCGCGGGGCGCATGGGCGGCCCAGTCCGGACCGGCCTGCACGGCCGCGGTCAACGCGGCCTTGGCGTCATCGGTCGACGCGTCGGCGACCTCGCAGAGCGATTCGCCGGTCGACGGATCCTCCACCGACAGCGTTCCCTTCGCGCCGTCGACCCATTCGCCGGCGATGTAGAGCTGCTTGGGGACCTCGTCGAGGATTTTCTGTTCTGCTGGAGCTGTAATCGTGGTCATGTCTCCAACCTACCACCGCGTTAAACGACGAGTCCCGACGGGCTGCTCGTAAGCCCGCCGGGACTTTCGCTGCGTTGCCAGCTGGGGAAGTGTCTCTACGCCGCCTGGCGAAGCGGCGCCGGTTCAAGCGCCACCGATAGCACCTCGTCGACGGTCATCGCGAAGTGGAAGGTCATCGCGTCGCGGACCTCCTGCGGGACGTCGTCCAGGTCACCGCGGTTGCGCTCGGGGAGCACGACGTCGGTGAGCCCGGCGGCGTGCGCCGCCAGCACCTTCTGCTTTACGCCGCCGATCGGGAGCACCCGACCCTGGAGCGTGACCTCGCCCGTCATGCCGACCGTGTGCCGCACCGGGCGGCCGCTCAGCAGCGAGGTCAGCGCCGTAACCATGGTCACGCCTGCGCTCGGGCCGTCCTTCGGGATCGCGCCGGCCGGGACGTGCACGTGGAACGAGCGCTCCTCGAAGCTCGCCGGATCGATCTCGAGCTCGGCCGCGTGGCCGCGCACGTAGGACAGCGCGATCTGGGCCGACTCCTTCATCACGTCGCCGAGCTGGCCGGTCAACGTGAGACCGGGCAGGGTGGGTGGGGAGGTCATATTGGTGGCCTCGATGAACAACACGTCGCCGCCGGTGCCGGTCACGGCGAGGCCGGTGGCCACGCCGGGAACCGCGGTGCGGATCGCCGACTCCTGGAAGAAGCGCTGACGTCCGAGCGCGTCGCGGACCGCATCGAGGTCGATGACCACTGGGGCCTCCGCCTCACCTGAAGCGATCTTCGTCGCGGTCTTGCGCAGCAGCGTGCCGAGCTCGCGCTCGAGCTGCCGGACGCCCGCCTCGCGGGTGTATTCGGAGGCGACCGTGTTCAGCAGCTCATCGGAGATCTCGACCTCCTCGGGCCGCAGGCCGTTGCGCTCGAGTTGACGCTTCCACAGATAGCCGCGGGCGATCGCGACCTTCTCCGAGGTCGTGTAGCCGTCGAACCGGATGACTTCCATACGGTCGAGCAGCGGGCCGGGGATCGTGTCGGCGACGTTCGCGGTCGCGATGAACAGCACTCCGCTCAGGTCGAGCTCCACGTCCAGATAGTGGTCGCGGAAGCTGTGGTTCTGAGCCGGATCGAGCACCTCGAGCAACGCTGCGCTCGGGTCCCCGCGCCAGTCCGCGCCGACCTTGTCGACCTCGTCGAGCATGATCACCGGGTTCATCGTGTCGGCATCGCGCAGGGCACGGACCAGCCGTCCCGGCAGCGCGCCGATGTAAGTGCGCCGGTGGCCACGGATCTCGGCCTCGTCCCGGACGCCACCGAGCGACATCCTGACGAACTCGCGTCCGGTCGCCCGCGCGATCGACTCGCCGATCGAGGTCTTGCCGGTGCCCGGAGGTCCGATCAGGGTGAGGATCGCGCCCGAGCGCTTGTCCTCGGTGATGCCGCGCTGGAGGCGCAGCTTCTTGACCGCGATGTACTCGACGATCCGATCCTTGACGTCCTCGAGGCCGGCGTGATCGGCGTCAAGCACCTCACGCGCGTGCTGCGGATCCAGACGCTCATCCGAGCGCTTGCTCCACGGCACGGCGATCAGCCAGTCCAGGTAGGTACGGATCACGCTTGACTCGGCTGACTGCTCGCCCAGACGCTCGAGCCTGCCGAGCTCCTTGTCGGCCTGCTCGCGCACGGCCTCGGGCATCCCGGCCTCTTCGATCTTGGTCCGGTACTCCTCGACGACCGATGCGTCGTCCTCGTCGAGCTCCTTGCGGATCGACTCCATCTGCTTGCGCAGGAAGTACTCGCGCTGCTGCTTCTCGGCGCCGGACTCGACGTCGTCGCGGATGCGCTTACGGACCTGCAGCTCGGCCAGCCGCTCACGCTGCATGGCGAGCGCGAGCTGGAGGCGCTCGGTCACATCGAGCGTCTGGAGCAGCTTGACCTTGTTCTCGTAGGACAGGTCGGGCGAATAGCCGCCGGTATCGGCGAGCGCGCCCGGCTCGGTGATGCTCCGCAGGAAGGATGAAACACGCGAGTCGGCACCGCGCAGCTCGAGGATCTCCTCGACGACCGCGCGATACTCGCGCTCCAGGTTGCGGGTCTTACCGTCGACGGGGACGGGATCGGTGTGTTCCTCGACCTCGACGTACAGCCGACCATTAGGAGCAGTGTTGGCCGCGCCGGCGACTCCGCGGTGGAGTCCCTGGAGCGAGACGGCGCTGGCGCCGCCCGGCAGGCGGACGCGGTCCACGACCTCGGCGACCGTGCCGACGTTGGCAAATTCAGTTTCGTGTCTGGGAACGAGTAGGACCCGTTCCTCCTCGCCGGCGTCGATCGCGAGCGTGAGCGACATGCCCGGGAAGGCCACGACGTCGTCGAGCGGGACGAGTAGAAGGCGACTAGACATCAGTTAGGACGTTCGCTTTCGATAGTTGCTTACTCAAGATAAGTGAAGGATACCACGCGGCGAGGCTGGATCTAAGTCGATCAGGCTGAGATCCTGGAGTCGTGATTTGACTGTAGCCCGCCGTCGGGACACCGCTTCGACGGCGGTCCTCCGGATCTGGGATCATGCGCCCCGTGTCAGGCCGGGAGTCCCCGCCGCCTCCTGACGAGGAGGCGCACGACGTGTTGGCGGCCGAGGCGTTTGCCGTGCCGACGGCCGACCCCTCGCTTCGCCACCAGCCGCTCACCCTGCCGGATGACCCCAGCGGGATCGCCGAGCCCCACGACGTGCTCGCCGCCGAGGAATTCGCGATGCCGGCCACCCACCGGCCGACCGCGCCGGCGAGTCCGGCCGCCCGGATCGCGGCCAAAGCCGGGTGGCCGGTGCGGATCGCGTTCCTGGTCGGGCTGGCCCTGGGTGTGCTGCGGGCGCTGCGGCGCCGGCGGCGGGACTAACCCAACGGTGCTTGGGAAGAAAGTCGGACTATTTCCGACTTTCTTCCCGAGGAGTGGCTACGAGGCGCGGGCGGGCCGCTTGCGCGGCGGCATCAGGTCGGTGATCGTGCCCTCGGCCATCTCGGCCGCGAACCCGATCGTCTCTGACAGCGTGGGGTGGGGGTGGACCGTCAGCGCCAGGTCCTCGGCGTCGGATCCCATCTCGAGCGCGTGGACGGTCTCGGCGATCAGCTCGCCGGCGTTGACGCCGACGATGCCGGCGCCGAGCAGTCGCCGCGAGCCCGGCTCGAACAGGAGCTTGGTCATACCCTCCGAGCGGCCGAGGGACAGGGCTCGTCCCGACGCCGCCCATGGGAAGACGGCCTTCTCGACCTCAATCCCGTCCGCGCGCGCTGCCGTCTCGGTCAGGCCCATCCACGCGACCTCGGGGTCGGTATAGGCCACCGACGGGATCGTCCGGGCGTCGAACTCGACGTTCTGGCCCGCGATTACCTCGGCCGCGACCGCACCCTCGTGCGTGGCCTTGTGGGCGAGCATCGGGCCACCGTTGACGTCGCCGATGGCGTAGATGTTCGGCACGTTGGTCCGCATCTGCCGATCGACCCGGATGAACCCGGCGTCGTCGACGTTAACGCCGGCCTCCTCGGCGCCCACCGCGCGCCCGTTCGGCCGGCGGCCGATGGCAACCAGGATCCCGTCGAACGTCTTCGAGTCGCCGGAGGAGAGCTTCACCGACAAGCCCTTGGCGGAGGCCTCGACCGTCTCGACCCTCGTTCCTAGGTGAATGCCGTCATACCGCTCGGAGATGCGCTTCTGCAGCGGCTTGACCAGATCCGGATCACAGCCCGGGATCAGCTGGTCGAGCAGTTCGACCATCGTCACCTTGGACCCGAGCGCGTCGTAGACGGTCGCCATCTCCAGCCCGATGATTCCGCAGCCGATCACGAGCAGCCGCTTGGGGACCAACGGCAACTCGAGCGCGCCGGTCGAGGAGAAGATCCGATCGTCCTCAGGCAGCCCCGGGATCGAAGCCGCCTCAGATCCCGCCGCGATGATGCAGTTGTCGAACGTGATCGTCCGATCGCCAACCTGAACCGTGTTGGGCCCGGTGAGCGACGCGACACCCGTTACCACCTCGACCTTGCGCTGCTTGGCGAGTCCCTTCAGGCCGCCGGTCAGCTTCTCGACGACCGACGCCTTCCAGGCGCGGAGCGCGTCGAGATCGACCTTGGGCTTGCCGAACTTGATCCCGTGCTCGGCCATCTCTTCGGCCTCGGCCACCGTGCGGGCGGCGTGCAGTAGCGCCTTCGACGGGATGCAGCCGACGTTCAGGCAGACGCCGCCGAGGGTGTCGTAGCGCTCGATCAGCACCGTCTTCAGCCCAAGGTCGGCGGCGCGGAACGCGGCCGTGTAGCCGCCGGGTCCGGATCCAATCACAACCACCTGGGCGTCGTGATCGCCGCCTGCGCCATTGGCTGAAGTCGGTGGAGGAGGTGCGGGCTCGCGCTCGACGGAGACGTTTGTCTCAGGTGTGGGCGCCGCGCCGTCCGATTCCAACGTCAACAGCACGCTGCCCTCGGACACGCGGTCGCCGATCTGGACCCTGAGCTGCGCGACCTTGCCGGCCTCGGGCGCCGGGACGTCCATCGTGGCCTTGTCGGACTCGAGCGTGACCAACGGGTCCTCGAGCGCGACCTCGTCTCCAGGCGAGACATGGATCTCGATCACCGGCACGTCGGTGAAGTCGCCGATATCCGGGACGCGGATCTCGCTCACAGCAGCGCTCGCTTCAGATCGCTCAGGACCTTGGTCAGGTGGACCATGAACCGGGCCGCGGCGGCGCCGTCGATCACGCGGTGGTCATAAGACAACGAGAGCGGGACCATCAGCCGCGGAATGAACTCCTTACCGTTCCAGACCGGCTTCATCGCCGAGCGGGTCGCGCCGAGGATCGCCACCTCTGGCGCGTTGATGATCGGGGTAAACGAGGTGCCGCCGATCCCGCCCAGCGAGGAGATCGTGAACGAGGCGCCCTGCATGTCGCCCGGCATTAGCTTTCCGTCGCGCGCCTTGCCCGACAGCTCGGTCAGCTCGCGCGCGATGTCGAGCAGTCCCTTCTGGTCGGCGTTCTTGATCACCGGCACGACCAGGCCGCCCGGCGTGTCGGCCGCGAACCCGATGTTGTAGTACCGCTTCAGGATCAGGTCCTCGCCGTCGAGCGAGGAGTTGAAATTCGGGAATGCCTTCAACGTCGCCACCGACGCGACGATCAGGAACGACACCATCGTGACCTTCACGCCCTCGCGCGAGAGCTCGTCGTTGAGCTGCTTGCGCCATGCCTCGAGGTCGGTGATGTCGGCCTCGTCGTTGTGGGTGACGTGGGGGATCATCACCCAGTTGCGCGCCAGCACCGGGCCGGAGATCCGCTGGATCCGCGAGCGCTGGACCCGCTCGATCTCCCCGAACTTCGAGAAGTCGATCTGCGGCCACGCCGGCAACCCGAGATCCGGCCCGGGAGCAGCAGCGGCACTCGGCGCACTCACGGACGGCCCCTGCGAGGCGAACGACTGCACGTCCTCCTTGGTGATCCGTCCCTTGCGACCACTTCCAGTCACCTGGTGCAGGTCGACCCCGAGCTCGCGCGCGACCCGCCGCACGGCGGGGCTGGCGTAGACGGGACCACCGCCGTTGCCTTCTGACGGAGGTGGGGCTGTCGCCGGCGAAGGTGGTGCTGCCGACTGCTCCTCGGCCTGGCTCGCGCTCGCGACCGAGTCGGCGGCCTTGGCTCCGGTGGACGGAGCGGCGCCACCGCCGCCTCCGTTTTGATCGCCATCGCTCGACGGCGACAACGTCAGCAACTTGACCCCCTGAGAAACCTTATCTCCAACATTGACCAGGAGCTCGCCGACGGTTCCCGCAAACGGCGCCGGCACGTCCATCGTGGCCTTGTCCGACTCGAGCGTGAGCAGCGGGTCGTCGGCAGCGACGGTGTCGCCGGGCGAGACCAGGATCTCGATTACGGGGACGTCCTGAAAGTCGCCGATGTCGGGAACTTCGACGGTGCTCATACGCTGGTCGGCATCGGGGCCTCGGCATCGATCCCGTAGCGCTCGATGGCCTCGCGCACCCGCTCGGGCTCGATCGTGCCCGCGTCGGCGAGCTCCTTCAGGGCGGCGACGGCGACGTAGTGGCGGTCGACCTCGAAGAACTGCCGCAGGGCGTGGCGGAAGTCTGAGCGGCCGAAGCCGTCGGTCCCGAGCACGCGGTAGGAGCCGGGCACCCACTGGCGGATCTGGTCGGCGAACGCCCGGATGTAGTCGGTGGAAGCGACGACCGGGCCGGACCGTGAGCTCAGACACGTGGTCACATACGACTGCCGGGCCTCCTCGAGCGGGTGGAGCATGTTCCAGCGCTCGGCCTCGATCCCGTCGCGGCGCAATTCGGTGAACGAGGTGACGCTCCACACGTCGGCGGCCACGCCGAAGTCCGACTCGAGCAGCTCGGCCGCCGCCAGCACCTCGTTCAGGATCGTCCCCGACCCGAGCAGCTGCACCCGCGGAACCTTCTTCTTGCGCCCAACCGAGCCCTCGCGGATCAGGTGCATCCCGCGCAGGATCCCCTCCTGAGAGCCCTCCGGCATGGCCGGGTGGTGGTAGTTCTCGTTCATCAACGTGACGTAGTAGAAGACGTCCTCCTGCTCGGTCACCATCCGGCGCAGGCCGTCCTGGATGATCACCGCCACCTCGTAGGCGAACGCGGGGTCGTAAGCGCGAACGTTGGGGACGACCGAGAACAGCACGTGGCTGTGGCCGTCCTCGTGCTGCAACCCCTCGCCGTTCAACGTCGTCCGCCCGGCCGTTCCACCCAGCAAGAAGCCACGCGTGCGCGAGTCCGCGGCGGCCCAGACGAGGTCGCCGACGCGCTGGTAGCCGAACATCGAGTAGTAGATGTAGAACGGGATCATCGGGACGCCGTGGGCGCTGTAGGAGGTACCCGCCGCGATGAACGAGGAGATTGAGCCGGCCTCGGTGATCCCCTCCTCGAGGATCTGACCGTGCTTGTCCTCCTTGTAGAACATGAGCTGCTCGGAGTCCTGGGGCTGGTAAAGCTGGCCGACCGGGGAGTAGATCCCGACCTGGCGGAACATGCCCTCCATGCCGAACGTGCGCGACTCGTCGGGGACGATCGGGACGACGTGGGAGCCGATCTTCTTATCGCGCAAGAGGGCCGCGAGCACGCGCACGAAGGCCATCGTGGTCGAGATCTCGCGGTCGCCGGTGCCTTCGAGCTGACCCTTGAAGGCATCGAGCTCGGGGACCTGGAAAGGCTCTGACTTGGGGCGCCGGACCGGCAGGCTCCCGCCCAGCTCGGCGCGACGCTCGCGCAGGAACTCCATCTCCGGGGAGTCCTCGGGCGGCTTGTAGTACTTGGCGGCGCGCACCTGCTCGTCGGTGAGGGGCAGCTCGAACCGATCACGGAAGGCCAGCAGCGCGTCCTCGGTCATCTTCTTGGCCTGGTGGGTGATCATCTGCCCCTCGCCCGAGACGCCCATCCCGTAGCCCTTGATCGTCTTGGCCAGGATCACGGTGGGTTGGCCGGTGTGCCGGACCGCCTCGTGATAGGCGGCGTAGACCTTCTGCTGGTCCAGTCCGCCTCGGTTCAAAAGCCAGATCTCCTCGTCGGTCATGTGGGAGACGCGGTCGAGCAGCACCGGGTCGCGGCCGAAGAAGTATTCGCGCACGTACGCACCGTCGCGCGACTTGAACGTCTGGTACTCGCCGTCGACGCACTCCTCCATCACCTTGACCAGGCGGCCGTCATGGTCCTCGGCCAGGAGCGGATCCCAGCGCGAGCCCCAGATCACCTTGATGACGTTCCAGCCGGCGCCCCGGAAATCGGCCTCGAGCTCCTGGATGATCTTGCCGTTGCCGCGGACGGGGCCGTCCAGGCGCTGGAGGTTGGCGTTGACAACCCAGATCAGGTTGTCGAGGTGCTCGCGGCCGGCCATGCCGATCGAGCCCATCGTCTCGGGCTCGTCGACCTCGCCGTCGCCGATGAACGCCCATACCTTGCGGCCGTCGGTCTGGGCCATCTCGCGCGCCGCCAGGTACTTCATGAACCGCGCCTGATAGATCGAGGTGATCGCGCCGATCCCGAGCGACACCGTCGGGAACTGCCAGAACTCGGGCATCAGCCACGGATGCGGATAGGAGCTCAGGCCGCCGGGCCTTGAGACCTCCTGGCGGAAGCCGTCGAGCTGCTCCTCGGTCAGCCGTCCCTCCAGGAAGGCGCGGGCGTAGTTGCCCGGCGAGGAGTGGCCCTGGAAGAACACGAGATCGCCGCCATGCGACTCCGACGGCGCGTGCCAGAAGTGGTTGAAGCCGACCTCGTAGAGGGTGGCGAGCGACTGGAAGCTCGCGATGTGGCCCCCCAGCTCGGAGGAGATCTTGTTGGCGCGCACCACCATGGCCATCGCGTTCCAGCGAATGATCGAGCGCAGCCGCCGCTCGAGCGCGGGATCCCCGGGGAGCTTGGCCTCGCGTGCGGCCGGGATCGTGTTCACGTACGGCGTGGTGATGCTGGCGATCGGACCGCTGCCGGCCAGCTCGGCGCGCTGCACGGCGCGGGCGAGGATCTGCCTGGCTCGGTCCGGGCCGTCGTGCTCGACGACGGCGTCGACGGCCTCGAGCCACTCGGTGGTCTCGGCGGCGTCGATGTCTGGGGATCCGACGCTGGCGCCGTTGGAGCTGAGTGTCTGGACGGAATCGGTCATGCGCCTTGGGGCCTTTTGAACACTCCCGGGGGGTGGGCGGGGGGCAAATCACTATACCCCGGGGCATTTGGTGTCAGACGGCACGCACCGCCGCATTTCCCTACGGTTGGGGGGTGCCGCTGAGAGAAGTCGAAGGTGCCGTAGGCGCGCCCTGGGCGCGACCGCTCGGAGGCGTGCTCGATCAGCTCGTGGTCGAGTCCGACCTCCTGGCCGAGAACCCGCTCGGGGATCCGGCCCGCCGGCCGCTCTACGTCTACCGGCCGCCCGGCATCGAGCTCGACCATCCCAAGGGCCTGCCGACGGTTTACATCATCCAGGGGTACACCGGGCAGATCGACATGTGGCTCTCGCGCGCGGCGTTTGAGCCGACCATGATCGAGCGTGTCGACGCGATGTTCTCCGCGCGCGCTTGCCCCGACGCGCTGCTGGTGTTCGTCGACGCGTGGACCTCCCGGGGCGGCTCGCAGTTCATCAACTCGGCGTCGACCGGCCGCTACCTCGACTACCTGTGCGACGAGGTGGTGGCGTTCGTCGACGAGCGCTATCCGACGCTCGCGAGCCGCGATCATCGCGGGCTCGCCGGCAAATCTTCGGGCGGCTACGGAGCGATGGTGGTGCCGATGCTGCGCCCCGACGTGTTCGGCGCGCTCGCCTCGCACGCCGGCGACGCGCTGTTCGAGTGCTGCTATCTGCCCGAGTTCCGCGACGTGGCGCGGACGCTGCGCGACAACTATGACGGCTCCTACGAGGTGCTGTTCGAGCAGCTGGCCACCGCCGATCACTTCGACTACGGGAAGTACGGGACGCCGTTCGAGACCTACGGATACGCGTGCTGCTACTCACCGGACCTGTCGCAGCCGGGGCGCGCCGTGCTTCCGTTCGACGTCTCGACCGGCCGCCTGATCGACGAGGTGTGGGCGCTGTGGCTCGAGCACGACCCGGTGCGGATGGCGCCCCGCCATGCCGACGCGCTGCGCAGCATGCGCCGCATCTACCTCGACGCCGGCAAGCAGGACGAGTACTACCTGGACCTGGGCGCGCAGGCGTTCGCGCACGAGCTGTCGCGGATCGGGGCGGCTCACACGCTCGAGCTGTTCGAGGGCAAGCACGGCGGCATGACCTACCGCTACCCAGGCGCGATCCGCGAGCTCGTGACGGCACTCGTCCCGTAGATGACCGCGACGGCCGATCAGGAGCTCGCGTTTGCCGGCCCGGGTGAGCTCGCCCGGCGCGTGCGTGAGCGGGAGGTGCGACCGCGCGAGTTGGTCGAGCTGTGCCTGCGGCGGATCGAGTCGATCGACCCGAAGCTGAACGCGTTCCGAGTTTTGCTGGGCGAGCAGGCGCTCGCCGAGGCCGACGCGCTGGACAACGTCGACGGGCCGCTCGCCGGGGTGCCGTTCGCGGTCAAGGACGAGATGGGCCTGGCCGGGCAGGTGCCGACGCAGGGCTCTCGGTCTTACGGTTATCCGGTCGCGCACGACTCCGAGGTCGTCCGGCGGCTGCGGGCGGCCGGGGGGATCCCGGTCGGGGTCACGAACGTCCCCGAGCTGATGATCTTCCCGTGGACGGCGAGCGACGCTAACGGCATCACGCGGAATCCGTGGAACGTGGAGCGCACGCCCGGTGGATCGAGCGGTGGCTCGGCGGCAGCGGTGGCGGCGGGCATGGTCCCGGCGGCGACGGCCGCGGACGGCGGCGGCTCGATCCGCATTCCGGCCGCTTGCTGCGGCCTGGTGGGAATGAAACCGAGTCGGGGGCGGGTGTCTCTCTCACCCGTCGCCCAGGGATGGCTGGGCCTGACCTCGTTCGGCGCGCTCGCGCGCACGGTCCGGGACAGCGCGCTTCTGCTCGACGTGCTGCACGGCCCGGTCGCCGGCGACGCCGACGCCGCGCCGCCGTTCGGCGGCAGCTACGTCGAAGCCGCTGCGCGCCCGCCACAGCGGCTGCGGGTGGCCACCTCGCGCAAGCTGCCGCCCGGGGTCATGGCCAGGCTCTCCGACGAGGAGCGTACGGCCTGTGATCGGACCGCCGACCTGCTGACCGAGCTGGGCCACGATGTGGACGAAAGCAACCCCGCTTACGGCCTAGCCGGAGTGCTGTTCATGCAGTTCTGGGTCCGCGGGAGCTACGAGGTCGCGCGCGAGATCCCCGACCAGTCGAAGCTCGAGCGCTCCACCCGCCAGATGGCCGCCGCCGGCCACGTGCTGGTCCACGGCCGCCGGCGCCAGCAGCTGCTGCGCCGCCGCGAGCAGACCACCGTCCGGCTACTCCGGCTTTGGGAGGAGTTCGATGTGCTGATGACACCGGGCCTGGCCAGGACCGCGATTGCCGCCGAGGGTGGCTACGGTCGCTCGGCGCCCGTGGCGATCGACACCGCGGCCCGGTTCACCCCGTGGACCGCGGCCTGGAATCTGACCGGCCAGCCTGCGGTCACGGTGCCGGCGGGATTCGGAGCCGACGGGCTGCCGCTCAGCGTCCAGCTGGTCGGACGGCCCGGCGCCGAGGACGTGCTGTACTCGCTAGCCGGGCAGATCGAGGCCGCGCGGCCATGGGAGCAACACCGCCCGCCCGTCTGAGCTCGGCACGCGTCAACCCGCGTGATCGTTGCTGCTGAAGAGCTCCTTGGAGAGTTCCAGGAACTCGGAGGCGGCGGGGGCGAGCCGGCGGCCCTCGCGGCAGGCGAGAGTGATGTCGCGCCGCAGCGACGGCTCGATCAGCGTCGCGACGGCCACCTCGGCGCCCGGCTGTTCGGCATCGGAGCGGGGGAGGATCGCCACGCCCATCTGACGGGCCACCAGGCGGCGGATTCGCTCGCTCTCGTTTGACTCGAGCCGGACCTCCGGCTCGAACCCGGCGGTCCGGCCGGCGAATTCGAGCAGTTCGCGCAGGCGGGCTCCCTCGCGGAAGCTGATGAACTGCTCCTGGGCGAGGTCGGCCATCCGCACCGTCCGGTGGCCGGCGAGGGAGTGCTCGTGGGGGAGGATCACGACGAGCTCCTCCAGGACGAGCTGGTGCAGGCGCAGGCCATGGCTCTCCATCCGCTCGGTCACCGACAGGAACGCCAGGTCAAGCACGTCGTCGCGCAGCATCTCGGCCAGTTCCTCGCTCGATTCCTCCCGGACCGTGAGCTCGACCCCGGGATGGCGCTGATGAAAGACGGCCAGCGCCAGCGAGACATCGACCGGGCCCATCGTGTGCATGGTGCCGACCATCACGTGCCCGCTTCGCACTCCCGTGAACGCCTGCATCTCGGCCGTCGCGGCGTCGACCTCGGCCAGGATCCGGCGGGCACGGGCCACCAGCGCGCGTCCCGCCTCGGTCACCGTCACCCGGCGGGTGGTCCGTTCGACCAGGGCCAGCCCGACCTCCTGCTCGAGCCGGCGAATCTGCTGGGAGAGCGCCGGCTGGGCGATGTGCTCACGCGCGGCGGCCCGGGTGAAGTGCTGCTCGTCGGCGAGCGCTACGAGGTAGCGCAGCTGGCGCAGTTCCATAAGCGAAGCTTATAGATAAGTGAGAATGTCCGTCTTTGACATATCAAAGCGGCGGCTGCATCATTACGGCACACCCTCTCCTCCCCTCAGAGGCGCCCCGCTAGATCCGGCCAGATTTTCCGCCAGATTCGGGGCGCTTCTCCTTTAAGGACCAGGGCGTGATCGAGCTTCCGCGCTCGGCGGGCGGCGCACCCCGGTGGAGCATGCGTAACTCGACACGCCGCGCGGAACCGAGCCCTCGTGTCGAGCTAGGCCTGTGGGGCACGCGTAGTTGGACACAGCCAGCGGAGACTGCCTGCCGTGTCGAGTTATGCAGGTTTCGATCGCTTGCCGGCTAGCCGATAAGCGCAGCGAGCTCGCCGATTCGCGCCACCTGCTCGACCTCGGGCTCGACGTACTGGTTGCACATCACCCGGGCGACCCCGGCCGCTCGGATCGGCGCGAGTTGTTCGGCGGCTTGTTCGAGGGTCCCGACGATCCAGCCCGGCGGCGGCTCGCGTACGAGCGCGGCCGCGTCCTGACCGCTGGCCTGCGCCACCCGCCGAGCGCGCTCCTGCACCTCGTTCGCGTCGGTGCCGAGCACGATGCCGGCCATGATCGAGAACGGGATCGGCCCGCGGCCGGCCCGCTCAAAAGCCTGGTCAATGCTGGCCTTGCGCCGCTGGATCTGCTGCAGCGAGGGAAACGGGGTGTTGTATTCGGCGGCGAACCGGACGGCGAGTTCGGCGCTGCGCGGACCGGCGTTGCCGCCCATGATGATCGGCGGGTGCGGGCGCTGGACGGGCTTGGGCTGGGCGTTCAGGCCCGACAGCGTGTAGTGCTTGCCCGAGTACGAGAATTCGTCCTCGCCCCACATGCCCGTCAGGATCTCGAGTTGTTCCTCGAGCACATCCACCCGCTCGCTCGCCGACAGGAACGGGAATCCGTACGCGGCGTGCTCACCCTCGTGCCAGCCGGCGCCGAGGCCGAGGTCGATCCGCCCTCCCGAAACGTGGTCGGCGGTCACGACGAGCTTGCCCAAAACCGACGGGTGGCGGAAGCTGGTCGGCGTGACCAGCGTCCCCAGCCGGAGCGTCGAGGTCAGCGTCGAAAGCGCGATGATCGTGCCCCACGCGTCGAGCGATCCCCGCTCCGGGTGCTGCCCGTCGAGGTTCTGGTAGTGGTCGGAGCGGAACAGGGTCGGGATGCCGTGTTCCTCACAGGCCGCGGCGAGCGCGCGCCACAGGGGCCACGTCACGCCCTCCTGGCCTTCGATCATCAAGCAGAGTTCCAAGCGCTGCTCCTTGGGATAGAAGGGGTCGCGATGGTATTCGTTCGGCGGCGCGTCGTGTTCCTCGCGGCGGCCGCGCTAATCGCGCTCGCGCTGCTGACGCGCGTGGGCGGCGGGCGGTCAGGGAGTGCACACCCGAGCACCCCGGCTGGTCCTCCCATCAAGATCACCGTGCAATCCGGGGAGCCGGGGCGCCGTGTGCCGGCCGGATTCGTCGGGCTCTCGCTGGAATACCCCGCGGTCGAGGGGTACGCGGGCACCGACCCGACTGCGCTCGACCCGGTGTTCCTGCAGCTCGTGCGCAACCTCGTCCCGGGGCAGGCGCCCGTACTGAGGATCGGCGGCGACAGCACCGACCGCGCGTGGTGGCCGACACCCGGGCTCGCGCGGCCGCGCGGCGTCACCTACGCGATCACCAGGCGCTGGCTCGAGGTGACGCGCGCGCTCGCCCGCGCGCTCAGGGCACGTCTGATCCTGGGGCTAAACCTGGAGGCCGACAGCCCCCGGCTCACCGCCGCCGAGGCCGACGCGCTCGTGCACGGAATCGGCGCGCGTTCAGTCCGCGGGCTCGAGCTGGGAAACGAGCCCGACCTGTACCCGACCTTTCCCTGGTACCACACCGCCGACGGGCACAAGGTCCCGGGGCGGCCGCCCAGCTACGACATGTCGTCGTTGATCGCCGACTGGGCCAACTTCAGCGCGACGCTGCCGCCGGGGCTCCTGGCCGGGCCGAGCCTGGGAGCGCCCCGCTGGATGCGCCAGCTCGCCCAGTTCCTGGACGCCGAGCCGAGGCTCAGGCTCGTCACCCTGCATCGCTATCCACTGCAGTCTTGCTTCATCCCACGCGGCTCGCCCCGGTACCCGACGATCGCCCATCTGCTGAGCCCGGCATCGTCGATCGGGCTGGCCGACAGCTTCGCGCCGTACGCCGCGATGGCACGCGCTCGCGGGCTCGGGCTGCGCATCGACGAGCTGAACTCGGTCTCCTGTGGGGCGGACCCGTCGGTCTCACAAACGTTCGCCTCGGCCCTCTGGGTGCTCGACACGCTGTTCGAGATGGTCCGCGTGGGCGTGCACGGGGTCAACATCCACACGTTTCCGGGTGCCGGATACGCGCTGTTCGAGCTGCGACGGGTGGACGGTCGCTGGCGGGCAACGGTCGCGCCGGAGTACTACGGGTTGACCCTGTTCGCACGGGCGGCGCCGGCGGGGTCGACGCTCCTG